>Ga0182014_10000001_pt1 | contig 257822 bp, 190 predicted proteins | sample 612S2DmetaG_FD_120489 | JGI IMG/M metagenome (GOLD analysis project Ga0182014, IMG submission 120489) | Permafrost microbial communities from Stordalen Mire, Sweden - 612S2D metaG | ecosystem: Environmental > Terrestrial > Soil > Wetlands > Permafrost | place: Sweden: Stordalen | collected... | reverse complement strand
CGCCGCTGCGCGAGGTCGTCGCCCGTCATGGCCTCGACGCGCGTAAGGCGCTGGGGCAGAATTTCCTGTTCGACCTCAATCTCACCGCCCGCATCGCCCGCGCAGCCGGTCCGCTGGCGGGCGCCACCATCGTCGAGGTCGGCCCGGGACCCGGCGGTTTGACGCGCGCGCTGCTGGCGGAGGGCGCTGAAAAAGTCATCGCCATCGAGCGCGATGCGCGCTGTCTCCCGGCTCTGGCCGAGATCGCCGCCCATTTTCCGGGGCGCCTTGAGATCGTCGAGGGCGATGCGCTGGAGATCGATCCGGGCGCCCTCGTCGGCGCGGCGCGGCCGGCGCGGATCTGCGCCAACCTTCCCTATAATATCGCCACCGCCCTGCTGACGCGCTGGCTCGAGGGGGACATCTGGCCGCCGTGGTTTGACCGGCTGACGCTGATGTTCCAGCGCGAAGTCGCCGAGCGCATCGTCGCAACGCCCGCGCAGCGCGCGGCTTACGGGCGCCTCGCCGTACTCTGCAACTGGCGCTGCGAGACGCGGATTCTTTTCGATGTTTCGCCGGCCGCCTTTACGCCGCCGCCGAAAGTGACTTCGAGCGTCGTCGAACTGCGCCCACGTCAAAACCCTCTCCCATGCGAGGGCCGGCTGCTGTCGATGGTGACGCAGGCGGCATTCGGGCAGCGCCGGAAGATGCTGCGCCAGTCGCTGAAGTCGCTGGGGGCCGCCGACGTTATGACGCTTCTCGCGGAAGCTAAAATTGAGCCGACCGCGCGCGCCGAGGAGATCGGCGTCGAAGGCTTCGTCGCTCTAGGGCAGGCTCTGGGCCGCGCGAGACCGGCGGCGCAGCTCTAGCCTCTGGGATCGCGGCTTACGCTCGCCAACCGCATGGCGGCTGCGGCCAAGTTCGACTCCTCGCGGACCCAGGCTTCATTTCAATTCGGCGTGCCCGGCAAATTTCTTCATCGATACGCCGACGATGACCGCATGGGCGACGTGTTCGGCCATGCATTGATAGCCAAGATCGTTCAGGTGAAAGTTATCATGCGACATCAGTTGCAGATCCGCCCGGGCCTGCAGCATGAACCGCATGGCGTCGAAGCGGCTAACGTAGAGGGTGTTTTCCCGCGCGGCGACGATTTGCAGGGCGTCGCGCACCGCCGTGTAATTCGGATCATGCGCAAGGCGCGGCGTATATTGCAGGCCGACGAGAACAACGTCGATCTGATTGCTTTTCAGCCAGCGAACGGTCGAGTCCGCGGTCGCTTCGAACTCCCGCGCAGGAACCCGCGCCAGCGCATCATTGGTCCCGAGCTGCCACAGGACGAGATCGGGCTTAGCGCGCGCGACCTCAGTGCGGATGCGCTGGGCGGTATTGGCCGCGACTTCGCCCGGAATGCCGCGATTGATGACGACGACCTCGGCGCCGGGCAAGGCCCGCTTCAGAATTCCCTCCAGCTGGGAGGGATAGGTCTTGGTCGAACTCGAGGAACCAGTCCCCGCCGTGGAGGACGATCCAATGGCGAGGATGCGGACAGGCCCCTTCTTTTCGAGCGCCGAGGCGAAATTCCTGAGTTCCACGGCGGATGCGATGTCGGCGGCGGGCACGACGCATTGCAGGCTGAGCGGCGGCGGGCCCGAGGTCAGGGCAGCCGCCGCCTCCTCGGCATGTAATAGCGCACCGCCGGCGCCGCACGCGGCGGCGACGCCCATCGTGAAGGCGAAGGCGAAGGCCACAATGCTTTTTTGGGCGAATCCGCCTTTTTGGCCGGATCGGCCGAAATTCTTCCACGCCATTCCGAAATCCACGCGACCAGTCCCATAATGATGACACCGGACAGGACGATCAGCGCATCGGTCGCGATTCGCCCGCCGTAGACGAATCTGAATATCTGAAAAGTAAGGCTGAGCAACGACGCCGCGCAAAAGACGTTAAGAGAATTTCGCCCCAGCATGGAAAGATATTGCGATGGCGCGGGCGCGAACCGCCGGATCGTCGCGAAGGCGCCTGCGAAAAGAGCCGTCAAAGCAAGGCTATGAATTAAGCGCGCAGGAGACAAAAACGTCTTGTCGAACATGAAGACGAGGTTCGGCTGCGGAACCGCGGCCGGGCTCGGCGAGAAATTCATTAGCGCAACCGCCGCGCCGGCGAGAACGATCGGAATCGCCGCGCGGCGCAGCAACTCGTGATGGCGCCGCACGAACGCGCCAAGCCCGTCGGAGCCGGCCAGAACGAAACCGAGGCAATAGATGAACTGCCAGCTGAGTGGGTTGAAAAACCAGCTTCCCTCGACCGGCCAGGTCTGGAAATTGACGCCGGAAATCAAGGCGAAAGCGTAGATTCCGAAGGAGACCGGCAGCAGAGCGTGCGGCGCGAATCGCTGCGCGAGCGCGACCAGCGGGGCAATGAACATCAAGGCGACATAGAGCGGCAGGATGTTGAAATAGCCGAGTTGGTGGCTCAGGGCGACGAGGCCGAGATGTGCCCGCACCGGATCGTTGAAAACGGCTGAAGCATTATGCCAATCCAGCAAAAACGGCGCGTCAAAGAGGACCGAGGCGGCCGCAAGCAACGCAATCGCAACTTCGGTGATGAAAATCTGCGCCAGATAGACGTGAAACGCCCGGCCCTGAAGTCGGAAAATGAGCGCGCCAGCGGAGAACCCGGCGCCCGGACCATCACAAAGTTTACGCAATGCCCAGCCGGCGAGAAAGACGAAGAGTTCCGCGGAATCCGACAGGGAGACGTTGCGATATGTCAGCCGTTCAAAATAAATCCCCGGAATATGATTGACGAAAATCGTCAGGAGAGCGAATCCGCGCCAGAAATCTATTTCGTTTGGCGCCCGCATCTTTGCTTCCGAAGGTTTGCTCCCGAATTTCGTAATACAACTCGCAACATTCGCGCCAGTTCACCAGGCAATGCTCGCGCCCAGATTCTCGAACAGAGCGCGCAGCACGGGCGGCAGGCTTTCGGGAATGTCTTCAGCGATGAGGCCAGGGCCAAACTGCCGTGCGGCGGCGCCATGCAGCCAGACGGCGGCCGAGGCGGCCTCAAAATGCGGCATGGATTGCGCGCAAAGTCCCGCGATCATGCCCGAAAGAACGTCGCCTGACCCGGCTGTGGCGAGCCAGGGCGGCGACGAATCGTCGATCGTCGCGCGCCCGTCGGGGTCCGCCACCACCGTGTCTGCGCCTTTGAGCAGCACGACGGCGCCGCTGAGGGCCGCCGCCGCCTGCGTGCGCTCAAGCTTCGAGGCCGAGCGAAGGCCGTCGAGCCGCGCGCGCAATGCCGCCTCGTCCGGCTCGATTTCGAGCCACTGGCTTTCGTCCTCGGCTGAGATTTCGCCGAACAGGCGGTCAAATTCGCCGTCATGCGGGGTGAGGACGACAGGCGCGCGGGACGCCCTTATCGCCCGTGCAAGAGCGACAGCTTCGCCCTTGAAACTCGAAAGCGCGTCAGCGTCGAGAATGATTGCGCGCGGCGCGCTGGCCGCGTCGGCCGCCCGCAACGCCTCGAGGACCAGCGCCCGCGTCGCGCCGCCGACGCCAAGTCCGGGGCCAAGCACGGCCGCGTTCTTGCGCCTGTCCTCAAGGATCATGCGGAGCGCGTCCGCGCTGTCGCATATCGTCGTCATGATCGCGGTGAGCGCCGCCGCGTGAACGCAGAGGGCCTCCGCCGGCGTCGCCACGGTGACGAGACCGGCCCCGGCGCGCAGCGCGCCGCGCGCGGCGAGCCGCGCCGCGCCAGTATGCGCGAGGCCGCCGGACAGGACGAGGGCGTGGCCGCGCGAATATTTGTGGCCGTCGATGCGCGGAACCGGGAAGCAATCGCCCCAGACCTGCGGGCCGTTGGCGAGCGTTTTCGGCCCGATGGCGGAAAGAACGGACGCCGGAATGCCGATGTCCGCCACAGTCGTTTCATGGCAATGCACGCGTCCCGGCAGGAGCAGATGGCCCGGCTTGCGGCGGAAGAAGGTGATCGTGCGCGCGGCGTTGACCGCGACGCCGCGGACCTGCCCGCTCGTCCCGTCGATGCCAGAGGGCACGTCAATGGCGAGAATGGGCTTGCCGCGCTCGCGCGCCCAAAGGTTCAGCCGCTCCACCGCCGCGCGCGCCGGCCCGTCGAGATCGCGGGCGAGACCCGCGCCGAACAGCGCGTCGATCACAAGATCGGCGGCTTCGAGCGGAACGGAGTCGAGAGGAAGGATCTCGCCGTCCCAGGCCTTCGCGGCCGCCGCGGCGTCGCCGCGCAGCGCGGCGGGGCTGCAAAGCAGCCCAAGGTCAACGAAAAATCCGCGTTGCTTCAAGAGCCGCGCGGCGACGAAGCCGTCGCCGCCATTGTTGCCGGGCCCGCAAAGAACCGCGATGCGTCCATGGCGCGGCGCAAGCCGGCTCGCCTCAAGCGCAACCGCCGAGCCGGCATGCTCCATCAGCTCTTGGCCGGGCGTTCCCATTGCGATCGTCCGCCGGTCGGCCTCGGCCATTTCGGGATTGCTGAGGAGTTCGGGCGGGAAATAATTCGGCGTCATGGAAAGGGCCCTCAAAACTCCGGGGGCGGCGCTGCCCAAGTTGACAAAACCGGCGGCCGGGACCCAAATGTCGCAGCGGCGGATCCCGTCGCGTGGTCGGCCGCATTGTCCCTATTTTTTTAGCGATTTTGACGGCGCGCGAGACGTCATGAAAGCTCTTATCGCAAAGTTCGGGATCGGTCAGATCGTCAAGCACCGGAAATATCCTTTCCGGGGGATTATTTATGACGTCGATCCGGTGTTCTCGAACACCGACGAATGGTGGCAATCCATTCCCGAAGAGGTTCGTCCGCGCAAGGACCAGCCGTTTTATCATCTCTTCGCGGAGAACGCGGAAACCGAGTACGTCGCCTATGTTTCGGAGCAGAACCTTCTGCCCGACACATCGGGCGATCCGGTGCGCCATCCGCAGGTCGACGAAATCTTCGTGCGCGCCAAGGACGGCGCCTATCAGATCAAAACCGGGCGCCGCAATTAGTCTTTCGCCTTCCGGCGGTCGCGGCGATCCTCGAGTTCGAGCGTCACCATCCGGGCGAGAAGGGTAGCGGGAAACAGCTGCCCGATGATTCCCTCGAGATTGGCGAGCGATCGCGCCACCGGATGAACCGGGACGATGTCGCCATAACCAACCGAAGTCAGCGTGACGAAGCTGAAATAAATGGCGCTGCTCGCCAGGCCGCGGTCGTGTGACACGGAAAGACCGGCGAAGGCGTGCGGCGCGCTGAGGCCGACAAGGGTGTAGAACCCGACGAAAGTCAGCCCGATTGTGAGATAGAGAAGGACTGCGCCATTAACGCGATGCAGGGTGATGGGCCCCGGCGCGAACACCGCGCCGGCGATGACGGCGATCATCGCGACATCGATGATGATCCAGGCGAAGGCGTCCAGATAGAGGTCAAGATCCGATTGCGCCGATGCGACGCGCAACGCGTGCGCCGCCACCGTGAGCCCGACGCCGACAACCAGGACGAAGATGACGATCCAGTTCGTCGACTGCATGAGTATGCCGCTCGCCAGCAGCAGAATGATGGCGAGCCCATAGCCTGCATCCGAAATCGCGCCGGCAGCGTGCAGCGGGACGACGACGAACATCAGGGCCACCAGAAGAACCGTGAGACCGGAGAGCAACGGATCGCGCAGCGCATCCCGCTCGGGAAGGTTCAGACGACGCGCGCGCCTTCCACTCGCGGTCATCGGGCGTCTCCCCTCCGGCGTCAGGCTTCGTCCGGCTGGGGCGCCGGCGGCTCATCATCAGCTTCGGCGCGGGCCGCGTCCTCCTCGGAGATCCGCTCGACCGCGACGACCTGCTCGCCCTCGCCAGTATTGAACACGATCACGCCCTGCGTGCCGCGTCCGGCGACGCGGATGCCGTCGACGGGACAGCGGATCAACTGACCACCGTCCGTCACCAGCATGATCTCGTCGCCATCCTCGACCGGCATGGAGGCGACAAGCGGGCCATTGCGCTGATTGACGACCATCGCGACGATGCCCTTGCCGCCGCGCCCCGTAATCCGGTACTCGTAGGATGAGGTGCGCTTGCCAAAGCCGTTCGTGGACAAGGTGAGGATGATCTGCTCGTTCGCCGACAGATACGCGTAACGGTCGGGACTGAGGCTCAGAGTGGGCGCTTCCTCCGGGGCCTCTTCGCCGGAAGCCTCCGTCGCGGTCTCGGCGCTTCCATCGGCCGTGGCCTCGCCGGCAACGGCGCGCCGCATCTTGAGATAGGCGACGCGCTCGCCGCTGTCGGCCTCAATGTGGCGCAGAATAGCGAGCGAGATGACGCGGTCGCCCTCACTGAGCGAAATGCCGCGCACGCCCATAGAATCGCGCCCCTTGAACACCCTGACCTCGGTGACGGGAAAGCGGATGCACTGTCCCTTGGCTGTGGTCAGCAGCACGTCGGCTTCCTCTGTGCAGATCTGGACATCGACGATCTCTTCGCCATCGTCGAGCCGCATGGCGATCTTGCCGGCGCGATTGACCTGCGCGAAGTCCGAAAGCTTGTTGCGCCTGACCGTGCCGCGCGTCGTCGCGAACATGACGTCGAGCGTCGCCCAGTCGGCCTCGTCTTCCGGCAACGGCATGATGGTCGTTATGCGTTCGCCCTGCTCGAGCGGCAGAATATTGACCAGCGCCTTGCCGCGCGCCTGCGGCGCCGACAACGGCAGGCGCCACACCTTTTCCTTATAGACCTGCCCGCGCGACGAAAAGAAAAGCACCGGCGTATGCGTCGAGGCGACGAACAGCCGCGCGACGAAATCCTCGTCCCGCGTCTGCATCGCGGCGCGGCCCTTGCCGCCGCGCCTTTGCGCCCGATAGGTCGCGAGCGGAACGCGCTTGATGTAGCCAAGGTGCGAGACCGTGACGACCATATCCTCGCGCTGGATCAGGTCCTCGTCCTCGACCCCGGCCACGCTGTCGAGAATGATGCTGCGCCGCGGCGTCGCATAGGCGGCCTTCACCGCCAGCATCTCATCCTTGATGATGCCGAACAGCCGAGCGCGCGACCCCAGGATGTCGAGATAATCGGCGATCTCGACGGCGAGCTTGTTCAGCGCCTCGGCGATCTCCTCGCGGCCGAGCGCGGTGAGCCGTTGCAGCCGCAATTCGAGAATGGCGCGCGCCTGCGCCTCCGAAAGGCGGCATTCGCCGTCCTCCGACACGACATGGCGCGGATCGGCGATGAGCAGGATCAGCGGCGCCATATCCCGCGCCGGCCAGCTCCGCGCCATCAGGGCCGCGCGGGCCTCGGCCGCGTCCTGCGAGGTTCGAATGAGTCGGATGACCTCGTCGATATTGGCGACTGCGATGGCGAGGCCGACCTGGAGATGGGCGGCGTCACGCGCCTTGCCGAGCAGATGCTTGGTGCGCCGGCTGACGACCTCTTCGCGGAAATCGACGAAGGCTTTGAGAAAGTCCTTCAGCGTCAGCGTTTCCGGACGACCGCCGTTGAGGGCGATCATGTTGCAGGCGAAGCTCGATTGCAGGGCGGTGAAGCGCCAGAGCTGATTGAGCACCACGTCGGCGACGGCGTCGCGCTTCAGCTCGATGACGATGCGCATGCCGTCGCGATCGGATTCATCGCGGAGGTCGGAAATGCCCTCGACCCGCTTGTCACGCACGAGTTCCGCGATCTTCTCGATCAGGGTCGCTTTATTGACCTGATAGGGGATCTCGGTGACGATCAGCGCCTCGCGCTCCTTGCGCAACTCCTCGACCTCGACCTTCGCGCGCGTCAGGATCGAGCCGCGGCCGGTGAGATAGGCGGACAGGATGCCGGCGCGGCCGAGGATCGCGCCGCCGGTCGGAAAATCCGGGCCTGGAACGTAGCCGATCAGCTCCTCGATGGTGAGTTCCGGCTGATCAATCAGCGCCACCGCCGCGTCGATCACTTCGCCGAGATTATGCGGCGGAATGTTGGTCGCCATGCCGACGGCGATGCCGCCAGCGCCGTTGACGAGAAGGTTCGGAAAACGCGCCGGCAGAACGACCGGCTCGTGCTCCTTGCCATCGTAATTCGGCTGGAAATCGACGGTGTCGGAATCGATGTCCTCGAGCAGCGCCATCGCCGGCCGGGCGAGGCGCGCTTCGGTGTAGCGCATCGCCGCCGGCGGATCGCCGTCGACCGAACCGAAATTGCCCTGTCCGTCGATGAGAGGCAGGCGCATCGAAAACGACTGCGCCATGCGCACCAGCGCGTCATAGATGGCGCTGTCGCCATGGGGGTGATATTTGCCCATCACGTCGCCGACGATGCGGGCGCATTTGACGTAGGGTCGATCGGGCGTGTGATTGTTCTCGATCATCGAGAACAGAATGCGCCGGTGCACGGGCTTCAGCCCGTCGCGCACGTCCGGGAGCGCGCGGCTGACGATCACGCTCATTGCGTAAGCGAGATAGCTTTGCCGCATTTCGTCGGAGATGGAAACCGGTCGGATGTCGGATCCGGGCGCGGCCGGTCCGGTGTCGTCAGTATCGGCCAATGGGATTTATTCCAGAATGTGACAGCAGCGGCGACCTTATTCCAGCGCGCCCCGCAAAGCCAGTTTCACGCTCCGGAAGATGCGGGACAATATCGCAGGGCGCAGCTTTCGCCCCGAACCGCGATTTTGCGCTTAGATTTGCGCCTAAAATGGAATGTCGTCGTCGATGATGTCGGCGATGCGACTGTTCGCGGCCCCGGCGGGACGGCGCTCGGGCGCACGCTCCATCGGCGAAGACCGGCCGAAACTCGAACCCGAATCCTCGAAGCCGCCGCGGTCAGAATCGGCGTCGCCGCGGCCACGGCTGTCAAGCAGCGTCAGTTCGCCGCGAAAGCGCTGCAGCACGATTTCCGTGGTCTTGCGCTGATTGCCTTCCTTGTCGGTGAATTCGCGCGTCTGCAGCTGGCCCTCGACATAGACCTTGGAGCCCTTCTTCAAATATTGCTCCGCGATCTTACCGAGATTCTCGTTGAAGATCACGACGTTATGCCATTCGGTGCGATCCTTGCGCTCGCCTGAGGCCTTGTCGCGCCAGGACTCGGTCGTGGCGACGCTGAAGCTCACCACCGCATCGCCGGAGTTCATCCGCCGCGTTTCCGGATCGCGGCCGAGATTGCCGATGAGTATGACCTTGTTGACGCTGCCCGCCATCGTACCGCTCCTATCAATCCGCGTGTCTTGCCGCTCGTCTTGAATTTGATCGTCATCTTACCGCGTTCGGCGCAGTTAGCGGTGGCGGGAATGGATTGTCCACCGAATTCCGAGCGCTAGATGTTCTATGTATGTTCTAACATTGAGGTCTCGCTGGCGCAAGACGCGCAGCGGCGTCCGAGGCATGAATCCCGCCCCGGCGGAGCCCTATCTCACCCCGTCGAGACGCCCGTGCCTAAGTCCGAGACGTCGACCCGCTTTTCGAGCGCCGCCTTGAGCTTGTCGCGGTCGAGTTCGCCTTCCGACCATGAAATGACGACGGTCGCGACGCCATTGCCGATGATATTCGTCAAGGCGCGGCATTCGCTCATGAATTTGTCGACGCCAAGGACGATCGCCATGCCCGGGACGAGGGCCGGATTGACGGCTGCGAGCGTGCCCGCCAGGGTGATAAAGCCCGCGCCGGTGACGCCGCTCGCCCCCTTCGACGTCAGCATGGCGACGATGAGAATGGTCATCTGCTGGCTGAAGGTCAGCTCGACGCCAAGCGCCTGCGCGATGAACAGGGTGGCCAGGGTCATGTAGATATTGGTGCCGTCGAGATTGAAGGAATAGCCGGTCGGCACGACAAGGCCGACGACTGGCTTCGAGCAGCCGAGCCGCTCCAGCTTCTCCATCAACGCCGGCAGGGCGCTCTCGGACGAGCTGGTGCCAAGGACAATGAGGAGCTCGGATTTGATGTAGCCGAGGAATCTGAAAATGTTGAAGCCCGCGATGCGCGCGATGGTCCCCAGGATCAAGATGATGAACAGCGCCGACGTCGCGTAAAATGTGGCGACGAGCCCGATGAGATTGCCGAGCGAATGCGGGCCATATTTGCCGACCGTGAAAGCCATCGCGCCGAAAGCGCCGAGGGGCGCGACTTTCATGACGATATTGATGACGCCGAAGACGCCATGCGCCACATCGTCGATGAAGGAGAGCAGGGTCTTGCCGCGCGCGCCGAGCGCCATCAGGGCGAAGCCGAACAGAATGGCGAACAGCAGCACCTGCAGGATATCGCCCTTGGCGAAAGCGCCGACGACGCTGTCCGGGATGATGTCGAGAACGAAATCGACGGCTTTATGCGCCGCGGCCTGCTTCTCGTAGCCGACCACCGCCGCTTCGTCGCCATGTCCGCTGAAGCCTGAGCCCGGCCGCAGCAGGTTGCCCATGACGAGGCCGAAAGCCAGCGCGAAGGTGGAGACGATCTCGAAATAGATCAGCGCCTTGACCGCGACCCGGCCAACTTTGCGCGCGTCCGAAATATGCGCGATGCCGGACACGACCGTGCAGAAAATGATCGGCGCGATCAGCATTTTGATCAGCTTGACGAAGCCGTCGCCGAGCGCCTTGACCCAGTCGGTGGTCGCATATTCGGGCAGCAGCCAGCCGAACAGCGCGCCAAGCGCGATGCCGATCAGAACCTGCACGTAAAGGACTGTGTAAAAAGGCTTCGCCGCGTGGGACGCCGGGTGCGCCGGGTGCGCCGGAAGGGCAACCATGGGAATTCCTCACCCTGGAAAGGCGGCTCTCGGCCGCTTCTTATCGTGCTTGATCGCCTGCGGAGGCTTCCGGCCACGCTGGAACTGAGCCCAGCCGTGCTCCGCTTTTTCATCTTCAGCCCAAAATGCAATGGCAAATCGAAGCAAGCTAGCTAAATTAGGAAAAGTCGCCAAAAAAATTCACGCCAGGCTTTCGGGGCCCCTTTTTCGGGAGGGGGTTGTTTTGTCTCTTTCACCGGCGCGCCACCGCTTCAGTCAGTCAAGGATCCATGAAGACATCAAAGCCCTCCGCCGCTGGCCTGAAGAGCGGTCGCACCGCGCCCAAGCCCTCGGCGAAGCCTTCAACCAAGGCTTCGACCAGGCCGTCGCCCAAAGCTGAGCCTGAAACCGCGCCAAAGACCCCGAGGGCCGCGACCCCGCCCGCGCAGGCTTTCGAGGGCCGCGCCATCGTCGTTCGCGGCGCGCGCGAGCATAATCTCAAAAACGTCGACCTCACCATTCCCCGCGACAAGCTCGTCGTCTTCACCGGGCTGTCGGGTTCCGGCAAATCCTCGCTCGCCTTCGACACGATCTACGCGGAGGGTCAGCGCCGCTACGTCGAATCGCTCTCGGCCTATGCGCGCCAGTTTCTCGAAATGATGCAAAAGCCGGACGTCGACCAGATCGACGGGCTGTCGCCGGCGATTTCGATCGAGCAGAAAACCACCTCGAAAAATCCGCGCTCCACCGTCGGCACTGTCACTGAAATCTACGATTACATGCGCCTCCTGTTCGCGCGCGTCGGCATTCCCTATTCGCCCGCCACCGGCCTGCCGATCGAGAGCCAAACGGTGAGCCAGATGGTCGATCGCGTCATCGCCCTGCCGGAACGCACGCGGCTTTATCTGTTGGCACCGGTCATTCGCGGCCGCAAGGGCGAATATCGCAAGGAAATCGCCGATTTTCAGAAGCGCGGCTTCCAGCGCCTGAAAATAGATGGCGAATTCTACGAGATCGCCGACGCGCCGACGCTCGACAAGAAATTCAAGCATGACATCGATGTCGTCGTCGACCGCATCGCCGTACGCTCGGACATCACGCCGCGCCTCTCGGAAAGCTTCGAGACGGCGCTTGAGCTGGCCGACGGCATCGCCATCGCCGAATATGCTGACGAAAAGGACGAAAAGGGCGCGCCGAAGCGCATCACCTTCTCGGCCAAATTCGCCTGTCCGGTGTCGGGCTTCACCATCCCCGAGATCGAACCGCGCCTGTTCTCCTTCAACAATCCCTTCGGCGCCTGTCCGCATTGCGGCGGCCTCGGTTTCGAGCAGACCGTCGACGCCGAACTCATCGTGCCGGACCCCAAACTGTCGCTGCGCAAGGGCGCCATCGCGCCCTGGGCGCGTTCGAGTTCGCCCTATTACATGCAGACGCTCGAAGCCCTCGCGCGGCATTTCAAGTTTCGCCTCGACATGCGTTTCGATTCGCTGCCGAAAGAAATTCAGGAGATGATTTTCTACGGCTCGGGCAAGGAGAGCGTGCATTTCGCCTATGAGGATGGCTTTCGCTCGCATGAGGTGAACAAGCCCTTCGAGGGCGTCATCCGCAATCTCGAGCGGCGCTATCGCGAAACGGAGAGCGAATGGTCGCGCGAGGAGATCGGCCGCTATATGACCGCGACGCCCTGCGGCGTCTGCCATGGCGCGCGGCTGCGGCCCGAGGCGCTGGCGGTCAAGATCGACGGGCTCGACATCGGCGCGGTCACCTCCTTCTCCGTGCGCGCGGCCGCGGGCTGGTTCGAGACTCTGTCCGACAAGCTCGATCCGAAACGGCGCGAGATCGCCGCGCGCATCCTCAAGGAAATTCGCGAAAGACTTTCGTTCCTGATCGACGTCGGGCTTGATTATCTGACGCTTGGCCGCGCCGCCGGCACGCTGTCGGGCGGCGAGAGCCAGCGCATCCGCCTCGCCTCGCAGATCGGCTCCGGCCTCACCGGCGTCCTCTATGTGCTGGACGAACCTTCGATCGGCCTGCACCAGCGCGACAACGCCCGCCTGCTCGATACGCTGCGGCGCCTGCGCGATCTCGGCAATAGCGTCATCGTCGTCGAACATGACGAGGACGCGATCCTCGCCGCCGACTATGTCGTCGACGTCGGCCCCGGCGCCGGCATCCATGGCGGCGAGATCGTCTCCCAGGGCACGGCGGCCGAGATCATGGCCGACCCGCACTCGCTGACCGGACAATATCTCACTGGCGCGCGGGAAGTGGCGACGCCGCGCCCGCGCCGCAAGCCGGATCCGAGGCGCAAGCTCGACATCATTGGCGCCAGCGGCAATAATCTAAAGGCTATTTCCGCCTCGATCCCGCTTGGCCTCTTCACCTGCATCACCGGCGTCTCCGGCGGCGGCAAGTCGACCCTCGTCGTCGACACGCTCTACAAAGCGGCGGCGCGGCGCCTGAACGGCGCGGCCGAACATCCGGCGCCCTTCGAGCGGATCGACGGCCTCGACCAGCTCGACAAGGTGATCGACATCGACCAAAGCCCGATCGGGCGCACGCCGCGCTCGAACCCCGCGACCTATACCGGAGCCTTCACGCCGATCCGCGAATGGTTCGCCGGACTGCCCGAGGCGAAGGCCCGCGGCTATCTGCCGGGCCGTTTTTCCTTCAACGTGAAGGGCGGCCGTTGCGAGGCATGCCAGGGCGATGGCGTCATCAAGATCGAAATGCACTTTTTGCCTGACGTCTACGTGACCTGCGACGTCTGCAAGGGCAAGCGCTACGATCGCGAGACGCTCGAGGTCAAATATCGGGGCAAATCGATCGCCGACGTGCTCGACATGACCGTCGAGGAAGCGGCGGAGCTCTTCAAGGCTGCGCCATCGATCCGCGAGAAAATGGCGACGCTCGCCCGCGTCGGCCTCGACTACATCAAGGTCGGCCAGCAGGCCAACACCCTGTCGGGCGGCGAGGCGCAGCGCGTCAAGCTCGCCAAGGAATTATCGAAGCGCTCGACCGGGCGCACGCTCTATATCCTGGACGAGCCGACGACGGGCCTGCATTTCCACGACGTCGCCAAGCTGCTCCAGGTGCTGCAGGAACTGGTCGATCAGGGCAACACGCTCGTCGTCATCGAGCATAATCTCGAAGTCATCAAGACCTCCGACTGGGTGATCGACCTCGGCCCCGAGGGCGGCGACGGCGGCGGCGAGATTGTCGCCGAAGGAACGCCCGAAACGATCGCAAAGACGAAAAAGAGCTATACTGGCCAGTTCCTGCGCGAAGCGCTGGAACGGCGCCCGATCGTCGCCGCGAAAGCGGCGGAGTAGCCTTTTCCCTCCGATTTCGCCAGACTGGGGCCTTGATTCTTCTGGAGCATAATGATGCCGCGTAAACCAAATTATGATTTCGAACGCCGTGAGCGCGAAAAGGCCAAGGCCGCCAAGACGGCGGAAAAGGCGGCGGCGCGCAAGGCGGAAAAGGAAAAAGAAAAGGCCGACGCCGACAAGGCCGCCGGCCTCGCCGGGGAATCCGCGCCGGACGCAGAGGCCGAATGAGCCCCTTTCGATCCCTATGACGGATGATCCGCAAGCGGCGAAAAGGGAAAGGTACGGCGTCTATGGCGCCCCGCCGGCGGAACTGGCCGGCGTTCCGGCGCAGGCGATCCAGTTTTCCCCCCTGATTCCGGGCGCGGCGGTGCTTGAGGCCGAGCCGCCCGAAGCCCTCGCCGGCATGATCATGCTGGCGCCGCCCGGGACGCTGGAGCGCCGCTACGCGCTCGCTTTGGCCCTTAAGGCGCTGGCGCCCGGCGCGCCCCTCACCGTGCTGGCGCCGAAGGACAAGGGCGGTTCGCGCATCGCCGCGGAGCTCGGCGCCTTCGGCTGCGCGGTTGATGAAACCTCGAAGCGCCATCATCGCATCTGCATCTGCGCCCGCCCCACCGTCCTCGAAGGGCTTGCGGACGCGCTCGAAGGGGGCGGCCTGCAACTTGTCGAGGCGCTCGGACTTTGGTCGCAGCCCGGAGTTTTCAGCTGGAACCGGATCGATCCGGGCAGTGCTCTCCTTGCGGAAAGCCTGCCCGCGCTGGCCGGGCGCGGCGCGGACCTTGGCTGCGGCGCCGGCGCTCTGTCGATCGTCGCGCTCGCCTCGCCCGATGTTTCGCAGATGAGCCTCATCGACATCGACCGCCGCGCGATCGAGGCGGCGCGGCGCAACATCAAGGATGCCCGCGCGCGCTTTTTCTGGGCCGATGCGCGGCAGGAGAACGCCGACCTCAAGGAGCTTGATTTCATCGTGATGAATCCGCCATTCCACGATGGCGGCGCCGAGGATCAGAGCCTTGGCAAGGCGTTCATCCTGCGCGCCGCCAAAATGTTGCGCAAGGGCGGCGCGCTGTGGCTCACAGCCAACCGCCACCTGCCTTACGAGGCCGCGCTAAAACCCCTGTTCCGCGAGATCGCGCCAATAATCGAGACCGGCGGTTACAAGATTTTCGAGGCGCGGAAATGAGCAAGCCGGCATCGCTCCGGCTCGACAGGCTGCTCGCCAATCTCGGCTATGGCACGCGCAGTCAGGCGCAGCAGTTGTTGCGCGCGCGCCGCGTTGTGTTGGATGGGCAGCCGCTCGTCGACCCGGCTTTGCGCATCGCGCTCACGGCGGATCTACCCGAGCGAATGCGGGTCAATGGCGAAAAGCTCGATCCGCCGCCGGGCGTTGTGCTGATGCTCAACAAGCCCCGCGGCGTCACCTGTTCGCATAAAGAGGCGGGGCCGCTCGTCTATGATCTGCTGCCGCCGCGCTTTCCCCTGCGCGAGCCCGCTCTCTCGACCATCGGCCGTCTCGACAAGGACACTTCCGGCCTGCTGCTCATCACCGACGATGGCGCGCTGCTGCACAGGATCATCTCGCCGAAGAACCACGTCCCCAAACGCTATCTCGCCACGCTGGAGCAACCGCTGCGCGGCGACGAGGCGGCTATTTTTGCGTCAGGAACATTGATGCTCGAAGGCGAGGAGAAGCCCCTGCTCCCCGCCGCGCTGGAGGTTCTGACGCCGACAAGCGCGTTGATCACCGTTACGGAGGGGCGCTATCACCAGATCCGCCGCATGTTCGCGGCTGTCGGCAATCATGTCGTCGCGCTGCATCGCGATCAGCTTGGCGGACTGGAATTGCCGGGCGATCTGGCGGCGGGAGCGTTCGTTGCATTGGGCGTCGCTGATGCAGAGAATGTTGTATTTACAAAGCCACTCACCCCTTGAACAGCGCCAATGCCTCCGCCGCCAGCACGCCGCCCATATCGAGCACATGCGCGACAAAAGCGAAGTTGGTCGAATAATCCGTAACATCGCCAAAGGCGACGAGCGCCATGAACAGCGAAAGCGCGGCGACTCAGGCGATCTTGGCGAGGCGAATGGCGCGCATGCGAGACCCTCAAATCAGTTTCCTTCAAGCCGCGGCTTCTCGCTGTCATGTTTCGAGGCGGATTGTCTCCATCAGCGTCGCGCTCTGGCATCGCCGGATCGCTTGGGGAAACCCCGGCGCTCCTTTGTGGGAATGCTGTTGATTCGATTCACTTTTGAGTAGTTTGCAACTTTTTCATTTACTCGTTGGACTACAAAATCAGGTCGCCGCTTCAGGCGATTCGGTCTGGGGCGATGCGTCCCGAACCGGTTTCAAAACATTCTCGGGGGACCCACTCATGCTACAGCGTGCAATGCAAAATCCGCGGCGTCGGATCGATGCGGCGATCATGGCCCTATCGGCCGCATGTCTGCTTTTTCTCGTATTCGGCCTCACCCTCGCGAACTCTGATCGCGCTTTCGCGGACATGAGGGGCATGAGGTTCTCCTGCCCGAGCGGTCAGGTCAGAGCGCCGGGCGGATACACGTGTATTTTGGCCGCGCCGGCCGCCAAGCCAAACGTCAACATCGTTAACTCCCGCGCCACCGCGCTTTACGTCGGCTTCACCGAGGGAACGCAGTGGGGCACGATCACCTGGATCAGATCGACGGGTTGCACGCCTGTCGGCACGGGCCTCCAGATCGCCGCCGGCGCGACCTGCGCCGCAACCGCCGTCTATGACAGCTCGGAGTCGCGGTTCTGCGCGGTTGCCGCTTCCGCCGGGGCGACCATCCCGAATTGCGCACACGCGCAGGCCAATAACTGGACCCTCGTCGAAACCACGTTCCAGCCAGCCAGCACGCCCGGCTGTTTCGGCAAAGGCGCCTGCGTGTGGTATGACATCAGCGTGATACCGTCGAACTGCACGGACGCGTTGTGGAAACTCAATCAATGCGCCGGAACCGGCGGCGCTTCCTATAATCTTCCGGTTCAATTGACCTGCTCGAACCAACCGACCTACACGTGTCAAGGACCGACGAGCACGCTTTACGGGCCGCAGAACTATCCAAGCAATTGCGGCAATCCGAATTCGTGGATGGCCGTGCCGCCCGTCGTTCCGCAGGCCTATTTCTTCCCGATGTTTTATCCGCCCGAGAACGCGTATCAGCCGAACGCCGGCTGCCTCGGCGGAGATATATTGAACATCAATTTTCTGGCGGGATCCTAGCCTCAATCCGGGTTGAACCCGGACAGGACGCCCCCGCCCTCGCTCCGCCAGCCGCTCGAAGAGGGCAGGGCTTCGCGCCTCGCCCTTTCTTCACGTCCCGCTTGCCCTCTTCCGCGTCCCGCACTATGCTGAAGGTTCGCCTTGGGGTGCTGCCGGCGACGGCGGCTGAGATCACACCCATTGAACCTGAACCTGGGTAATGCCAGCGCAGGGATCGGCGTGACGGCAAGACGATCGGTGGAGTCCGTCCGTCTCCCGCCAACCGCCTCCTGCAATGCGGAATGACAGCGGCCTCGCCTGACATGGCGGGCGCTCTTGTGCGGAGGATCTGATGAACATTCATGACAAGCCGCAACATATCGCGCCACAATCGGTGACGTCCGGCCCGCTGCCCGGCTCGCGAAAAATCTATTATCGGCCTCAGGGCCACGCGGATATCGCCGTGCCGCTGCGCGAAATCGCGCTCGACCCCTCAGCCAAGGAGCCGCCGGTTCGCGTCTATGACGCCTCGGGACCCTACACTGAAACCGACGCCGCAATCGACCTGTCCGCTGGGCTTCCCCGCATCCGCGAGCCCTGGCTGGCGCAGCGCGCGGGCCTCGATTTCTACGACGGCCGCGCTGTCCGACCGGAGGATAATGGCGCCGTTTCGCCCGACCGGCTCGTGCCGCCCTGCCCGGCCAATGCTTCGCCGCGCAAGGGCCGCGCGGACGCGATGGTCACGCAATATGAATTCGCCCGCGCTGGCGTCGTCACGCAGGAAATGATCTACGCGGCGGCGCGGGAGAACCTTGGCCGCGAGACGATGCTGGAGGGCGCCGAAGCGCGGATCGCCGACGGCGAAAGCTTCGGCGCCTCGATTCCCGCCTTCATCACGCCGGAATTCGTGCGCGACGAGATCGCGCGCGGCCGCGCCATCATCCCCGCCAACATCAACCATCCCGAACTTGAGCCGATGGTCATCGGACGCAATTTTCTCGTCAAGGTCAACGCCAATATCGGCAATTCCGCCGTCACCTCTTCGGTCGCCGAAGAGGTCGAGAAAATGGTGTGGGCGATTCGCTGGGGCGCGGACACGGTGATGGATCTTTCGACCGGTCGCAATATCCACAACATCCGCGACTGGATCATGCGCAATTCGCCGGTGCCGATCGGCACGGTTCCGATCTATCAGGCGCTCGAAAAGGTCGACGGCGATCCGACCAAGCTGACCTTCGAGATTTTCCGCGACACATTGATCGAGCAGGCCGAGCAGGGCGTCGACTATTTCACGATCCACGCCGGCGTGCGGCTCAGCTATGTGCCGCTCACGGCGCGGCGCACGACTGGCATCGTTTCGCGCGGCGGCTCGATCATGGCGCGCTGGTGTCTCGCGCATCACAAGGAGAGCTTCCTCTACGAACGCTTCGACGAACTATGCGACATCATGCGCGCCTATGACGTGTCCTTCTCGCTCGGCGACGGACTGCGGCCGGGCTCGATCGCCGACGCCAATGATCGCGCGCAATTCGCCGAACTCGAAACGCTTGGAGAACTCACCAGGATCGCCTGGGCGAAAGGCTGCCAGGTCATGATCGAAGGCCCAGGCCATGTGCCGATGCACAAGATCAAGGTCAATATGGAGAAACAGCTGAAAGAGTGCCACGAGGCGCCGTTCTATACGCTTGGGCCGCTGACCACCGACATTGCGCCCGGCTATGATCATATTACGTCGGGCATAGGCGCCGCGATGATCGGTTGGTTCGGCTGCGCCATGCTCTGCTATGTGACGCCGAAAGAGCATCTCGGCTTGCCCGACCGCGACGATGTGAAGACGGGCGTCATCACCTATCGCATCGCGGCTCATGCGGGCGATCTCGCCAAGGGCCATCCCGCGGCGCAGCTGCGCGATGACGCGCTATCGCGCGCGCGCTTCGATTTCCGCTGGCAGGACCAGTTCAATCTTGGCCTTGATCCCGAGACGGCGAGGCTTTTCCACGACGAAACGCTGCCGAAAGACGCTCACAAGAGCGCGCATTTCTGCTCGATGTGCGGGCCGCAGTTCTGCTCGATGAAGATCACGCAGGATATCCGCGAAGAGGTCGCGGCGATGGAGGAGAGAGAGAAGGGAATGGCCGACAAGAGCGCCGAATTCATGGAGAAGGGCGGCAAGCTATACGTCTAGCTGCGAGCTTTCAGGCCGCATCCGGGGTTGCCGTTTGGCGGTCCATTCCTCGCGCGCCTGTTTGACGTCCGGCCGCTCTTGTTCGCTCGCCAGAAGCGTTTTTTGAAGCGGCAGCCGTTGCGGATGAACCAGCGCGAGATCGCGGCGGGAGCAACGCGCGGCCAAGGACGCCGCTGGACGGCTTCATGGGCTTAAACGATTGTCTTTAAGCGATTTCTGGACGTTTTTGGACGTTTCCGGGAGTGAGCGGCCCGAGACATGGGCGACAGTCTGTTCCGGACACATGGGCGACGCCTCCGCCTAGCTAGCCACGCGGGAGGCCTCGACGCCGTGGAAGGAATGTTAGGGCGTGAAAGAACGTCTTCGGTTTGTCGCCCGGCCTTTGGACGGCGAGGCGATGAGCGATGCCTGCCGGAAGTTCGGCATTTCGCGGAAAACCGGCTGCAAAATCTTCGATCGCTACAAGGAGCGCGGGCTCGAGGCCCTGTCGGATCGGTCGCGGCGGCCGGTGCGCTACGCCAATCAATTGCCGCCCCGGAGCGAAAGCCTCATCGCCAGCGGCAGGCGTGAAAAGCCGCCTCTGCGCGCGCAAGATCCGCGAACTGCCGGTTCGCAGACTGGACGGCGAACCGGGAAGTATCGAGGTAGCAGGTCGGGCCGCCTACGATTTCGAGTTGCATAGCGCTATGCTCCAGTCGGTTGAGGTGCGAACGTGCATAGTGAGGCGCGGTGGCAGGCGGCGGCCAATCCGAATTTGGGGGCACAAAGGGGCCATGATTGGGGGCACAAGCGCTTTCTGGCCTATCCGTATATCATTGATTTATTTTATGTTTCTGGCATCAAAAGGAACTGGTGCCGCAAGAGGGATTCGAACCCCCGACCCCCTCATTACGAATGAGGTGCTCTACCAACTGAGCTATTGCGGCGCGGCCCGGCGGCGACCGCGCCTGTCCGAACTGGTTTGCTTCTTAGCGGCAACCGGCGCGCTTCGCAACCATGCTCCTAGCAGCTGGCGAAGCGCCTCAACAGGGTCTTTCACTTACGCCCGAAAAGATATTCGATCCCCCCGGGCTTCGGTTTCGTCCCATCCTGCTGTCCCGCGACCTCGGACCCGTCGGGCGCGGTCGGCGCCTCTGGCCCTGACGGCGCCGCATCGGTGGAAGACAGAGCTTCGGCCGGCGCCGGGGAAGACGACGGAGTTTGCCCCTCCTCGATCAGCAGGGCCGGCGCAGGCGGCAGGATCTGCGCGAAGACCGCATCTTCCGCCTCATCCCCCGAAGTCAAGCGCTCGACGGGCTTCTGCCAGACGAAAGCGTCGAGCCTGCCGGTGACGGGCGAGATCGGACGCCAGCGGTCGGAGGCGACGCCATCGGCCACCCATGTCGCATCGCGCGGCGCATGCGAGGCCCTGGTCAGCCATTCGCGAATATAGCCGGCATCGCCATGCTGCTTCTCTTCAAGCTCAGCCATCAGGCGGCAGACGCGCGCGGTCGGCCGCTCCGGCCCGTCGATCAGCGGCTGAACGGCCTCGCGCGCAGCCTTGAAGTCGCCGGCGGCGATCGCCGCCTGCGCCACTGCGATCTTGCTTTCCGGCTCGCGCGGCGCGAAACGCGCCAGGGTCAGCGCGCGCCCAAGGCGGGCTGCGTCCGATTCGCCGGAATAAAGTCCGAGATAGATCTTAGCAAGATCAGGATGCGGCGCCTCCGGCCACGCGGATTCGATCAGTTTCGCCGCCTTGCGCGCGTCGCCAGCGCTTGCGAGGAGCCGGGCCCCGAGGGCGACGGCGGGCGCGAGGGTCGGCGCGCGCTTCAGAGCGGCGCGGACCAGCGCAAGCGCGCCGACCGGGTCCGCCTCGGCTTTGTCGAGCGCAAGCGCCGTCTCCAGCACGGCGCGCTGGCGCTCGCGCAATGTTTTGTCGAGAAACTTGGCGCCGGCGGCCCCGTCGAGCAGGGCCAAGGCGCCCTTCCAGTCGCCGCTCGCGACCTTATGATCAAAATCCGCCTTCGCCGCCCATGGCAAGGGCGCGATCTCGCGCGCGGCCTCGGCATATTCCTGCGCCTTTTCGGCGTCGCCCTGGCGTTGCGCCTCGACATGCAGCCCCCGCAAGCCGAGCAGGCGCATGTCATTGCGCTTGGTCATTTCCTGAAATGCGAGCGCGGCCTGGCCCGTCTCGCCGGACAGCTGCGCCGCCTGCGCCTTGAGGAGCAGCGCCAGCGGCTCATTGCGAAGCAGCTTATGCGCTTCGGCGGCGGATTTGCGGGCCAGTTGAGCATCCCCGGCGCCAACCGCGATCATCCCGCGCGAAAGGGCGGCGTAGCCCTTTTCCTGCCGCTGGCCGCGCGTCGCAATGGCCATCAGGGACGGTATTTTGAAAACGAAGCGGATGAGGCTCCACAAGGCGAGAAGCGCTGCCGCCGCCACGATCACGGCGCCGATCGCGACCAGCACTGAAGTCTCGATGTGATAGCCGTTCCAGTGGAGCACGAGCGCGTCTGGCCGGTCGAGCTCGACCAGCCGGACCTCGGCGAAAGCCAAAGCGATCAGAATGGCGAAAAACAGGAGGACGCGGATCATGTAATTCCTGTCAAAAAAGTCGTTCCGGGAAGGTCGTTTCAGTAAAGCGATTTTCTGCCAAACTCGTCACGCTTCCTCGCCTCAGCTCGGAGCATCATTGCCGACTTCGCCCCGTCATGCGCCTTGATCTCTTGAACTGCTTCAGCGCACGTGCGCATCGCGAGGGCCTGCGATTTTCGAGAACATACGCCGCCGCACGCTCTGACGCACGACGATTCAGAACTCAATCGATTAGTCTCTCCGGATCTCTTGTTTCGCCGCTGGATCGCGGGGAAACAAGTCTTCGGTTCCCCGTCCAGATCGCACTCACGTGTGCTGGCCCCGCCATTCACATCCTCGAACGTCGAAACAAGCCAGTTCGTAACAATTTGAGCCAGCGGACCAAGTTTCCGCGACACACGGGCGCGCCATGCGTCAGGCTTTAACCACTAGGATTTCGTCTTTCCCAGCGCCGCGACGGCGTCGGCTTCGATCGCGCTCGCCGCTGACACGGCGTCAAGCCGCGCCTTCGCGGCGGCGCCCCAGCTGGCCGATTTCGTTCTTGCGGCGCCTGGCAATTGCAACCAGGCGGCGTAGGCCTTGGCGACATCGAGGCGCGCAAGCGCGCCCTCGATCGCAGCGACCCGGCCGGGAAGATCCAGATCATGCGGGTCGCCGTCGCGGCGAACGCGGACGAGGTTCGAGGCATCGCGCGCGAGACGCTCAAGAAAGCCGGCATCCGCGCGCGGCGCCTCGGGCGTCTCGAGCGTAGGCGCGAGTGTCGCGAACTGATCCGAAAGATCGCTGACGCTGGCGACGCCCGTGCTAGCCACCGCCTGGAGCGGCGCGAGTTTGGCCGGATCGACGCCCAGATTTGCAAGCGCCGCGACCTCATTCGCGAAGGGCTCGCCGCGGCTGACAAGTTGCATCAGGCTCGTCGCGACGACGCCTTGCGAATGGGCCGCGGAAAGCGCCCTGGCGCGCTGATCCGCGAGCGCGCGATCCTGATCGGCTTTGGCGTCCGCTTTCGGCGCCGCGAGAGACGCCTCGATCTGGCCGAGCTTCAGCTGGACCGCGTCGAGCGAGCCGAGCTTCTTTTCCAGCGTTCCGATCTTGTCCTCGATCGGGCCAAGATCCGGCGCCTCGCCCTGGCCGCCGCCGGCCGCGGCGACGGGCCGCGCCGCAACAGCCTTGCGCAGGTCGCTCAAGGCCGCCTCGGCTGCGGCGCGCGCCTTCGCAGCGGCGTCTTCATCCGATGCGAGGCGCCTCTCCAGCGCGGCGAGCGCGGCGGCGGACGACGCGCCATTATGCTCCAGCGCATCGGCGCGGGCGTTGAGTTCGGTAATGTGGTCGACCGGATCAGGACCTTGCAGCGCGTCGACATAGCGCAGCGCATAGGCGCCGCCGAAGCCGCCAAGGGCTCCGATGACAAAGGCGGCGATCCAGCCAGGCGCGCTGGAGGGCTTTTTAACTTTCTCCGCCTTCCGCGCGTCGGCAGGCGACGCGACGGGGGCCTCCGCCTCTTCCCCGCCGTCTTGCGCGGCGAACGGGGACGCGGCGTCTATCTTTTCCCCGGCTCCGGGATCCGCCGCCGATTCTCCGGCTGCCGCGCTTCCAAAAGGCCCGTCTTTGTCGTCAGCCATCATCGCCCCCAAAGTCCCGGTCCTTGTAAAGCAACAAACTCCCGGTCGCAACGCCGAACGCGGCTCGCGGCGTCGCGCGGCCGTGTGGGACGCGGGCCGCCGTCGGGAGCCGCGCGGCGGGATGTTCGCCGGCGCGATCCGGCGGAATGCCATAGCCCGGCATGGGCCGCGCGCCGGCGGAACGGCTTGAAGGGATGGCGGCGGGGAGCGGCGATCCGCCGCGGACCGTGCCCTCCAATGCGTCCTGGTCGGATCAATTGACAAAAACATTGCATTGACAACGTGACAGGCATGGCGATCGCTGGACGAGACGCCATGGGCCATATTGAACGATATGTGGCGCATATATGCAGATAAAATCAACACATATCACGCTAATTACTTATATTAATATCGTATATTTCTATATCAATGCGATTTAATGTTATTTGCAATGGCGCAGATAGCTAATTGGTACTTATATTTTGTCATTGGTATTTTACCATAGCACCACAATATCGTAGATATACGGGTATTTTACAGAATTTTTTTGTACACAAGAAGCATGGTAGTGATAAATGACTAGCCTTAATATTTACATTTTGTGGTCATAGTTCACCCCTATCCTCTCACGCTAGAGCTTCCACCCCTCGCCCCACACTCTTCGGGATTTCGCCCAGTTAAGGAGTCGAGCATGCCCCTGCCAATCAAGGCCGTTTACTTTTCGACACTGGCTGGAGGCGTCGGCCTCCTGGCGCAGATCGCGCTTTTCAGCGCGCTTGGCGCGACCCCCGCGGCCGCAGCCGACGCCTATTTCTCTCCGACCGGATCGGATAGCGCGGGATATGCCATCGGGGTCGACTGCACCTCTGCCGCCCCTTGTAAAACCGTCGCCAAGGCGCTGTCGTTCCTCGCCAGCAACATTGCCAGCGGCGCGGGCCCAAACCGCAATTACAGCCTGGCGTTCGATGGCGGAAAGGGGCCGTTCCGGCTCGCCAGCACCGCGATCCTGACCTCCGCGCATACGGTTTCGTCGGGCTATACGACGACTTTCGATGTTTATAATGGGACGCAGACCGAGTGGAGCGGCGGCCTCGACACGGCCGGCACATGGACCTCGACCACCCTGCCGAGCGGCGCGCCCGGCTGCGTCTCGTCCTATCTTGCGCATCTGGCCCCGCTCAAGGAGGCCAATGCGAAATATTACGTCGGCGCCGCCTGGATCAATGGCCATCGCGTCCAGGAGACCATCAATCCGCGCAGCGGCAACCCCTGGGCGACCGTACCCGGCACGGCGGGCGGCGCGGACCGCGGCTCGCAATTGTTCCTCGGAACGAACGCGTATTTTACGTCCGGCAGCGCGACGGTCCGCACCAATTATCTGGAACGCATCGGCGTGGTTGGGGAACCCATCGTCTTCGCAACCGCGGTAAGCGGCATCGTTACGAATCACCCCTACTGGATCTTGACGAAGAGCGGCGCGACGGGGGGAGGAACCATCACCATTTCCCAGAGCCCCGGCGGCGCTCCCGTTACCCCTCTCGGCACCGCGACCGGTCAAATCCAGGATCCCGTCCAGTCAGAAAACGCCGGCGACCGGGATCTCCCGCTTGGGGAGAATGTGTTTCCCTATAACGCCAGCGTCGCCGACTTTGCCACCGCCTATAACCAGACCGACGTGAAAGGAGAAATCGTCAACATCACGCCGAATCTCGCGCCCGTCGCGTTGGTGACCGGCAAGGGCGTCGTCGCGCTCAACAGCCGGATGTTCACGATAAGGAATATATTCCCGGGCGTCAGCTATCGCGTCTGGAACCGCTTCGAAGATCTCGGCTCCGGCGGCTATACGGGCGAACTTTACACCAACCGGACGACGGGTCTCATCTATTACACGCCGCGGACCGACCTCAAGGAGACCTGCGCCAGCATCAATGCAACCGGGCAGGCGATCATACCGTCGTCGCTGGAGACGCTGGTCAAGATTTCCAGCGCGAAAGCCGACATCGCGACGGCGGGAGCTGGCGCGCCGGGCGCCGCGGTCGGCAATCTCGTCTTCAAGCACATTCTTTTTGAGCATACCAACACATCGGTCTTTACCGGCGCGCATAACCTCTCTGGAGCAGTCGGAGGCTTTTTAACGACGTCGGGCTCTCATTATGCGGGGCCCCTCGAATGGGCCGTCGTGACGATCGGCGCGAAAAACGTGACCTTCGATACCGTGACGATGGCCCATTTCGGCGGAAGCGCCCTCGCGGTTGGATGGGGCTCAAATCATGACACAGTGCAAAACAGCAAGTTTTATGACGCCGGCGGCGCCTTGATCACAGCCGGGTCTGCGCTAACCCACTGGGACCCCTACCATTACAACACGGACCAGGGTTATTATGGAACCGCCGCTTTTGGGCCCTCAACACCCTCGTTCAACTTGCAGGTGCAGGCCGTCAGTCCGGACCCCACTGGGGCCAGCGACTGCTGCCAGACATTCACCAACAATTTTCTTTATGACGGCGGCATTGTGCATCCAGGAATGGCGTGCATGACGCTTTCCGGCTGGCAGAAATTTACGATCACGCATAACACGATGCACGACTGCGGGGAGGATGGCTTTTCCGGCAGCACCGATATCGCTGCGACCCCGGGGGCGCCTTCGTTTGGCGGCGTCGTCGGCGCCGTCCATCAGGGCTCGTCGGTCTATTATCCATTTTACAGCAATGTGTTTTCTTACAACGAAATCTACAATTGCGGCTATGAGACGACGCTCACGGGCGTCCGCGTTCCGGGCGGATCGATGTCGACGGATTTCGGCTGCTTTTACATCAGCGGGCCTCAGGACGGCGACGGAACCAACACAGCAAACAGGCTTCAAATCAGCTACAATAAAATTCACGATATCAGCGCCGCTGCCTATCCCGTCTTAAGGTGGAAAGGCGGCGGTTACGTTGTCTCCAGTCATGGCTACGGAGCGACGCTTGACTATCACGATGGCAATAATGGAAACGGCATCGTGGAGAGTAACAATCTGTTCTATAACAGATCGGCGGCGGCGGTCGGCTTGCCTGTCTACCCGACGCGGATCACGGCGCACACCGGAAATTTGAGATCTATCATCACGAATAACATCTTCGCCAGCGTGTTTCCGGCTGGTTCGATTATTTATACAGATTACATCCCGAGATTGGACATCACGCCGAATTACCTTATCCCCGAGCCGACGAGCAATCACACTTATGCGGCGGGAGCTTGCAGCGCCACTTGCTACGTCATGCACAACGCCGCCGTCTATTCGTCCACCTTCTCCGATTCTCGAACGACCGGAAATAATACGCCGCCGACATGCACGGGCGGCGCATGCGTGGATGGCGGCGTCACCTGGACCTGGGCCAGAGCGCTGCCGGGAACGCCCTACATGAACAGCTATTCCAACATCGTCGCGTGGAAAGTGACCGGGGATCCCGCGGGTGCGACAAAAGCTTTCGTGAACGGGGATGCTTACGCCGCATACCCGCAATACGGGCAATTTAGTAAGAATCTGTATTCGAAGGACGGAAGCTATCTTTCTAAAGCGACCGGGGGCTACACCTTTGCAAAATGGCTTGCGTTGACGGGGGGCGCGGGCTCTTTGCTGGATGCAGGATCGCTCTACGGCGCATCCAAAGCTCCCGATGCGCCGGGCATCACGCCCAATTTCGTCTCGCTCGACGCTGGCGATTTCCGGTTCAATTCGACTTATTCCGGGGCGGGAACGGCAAGCGCCTGCGGCGGGACGGGCGCTGGAACCGTCAGCCCGGCCTGCGGCATCGGCTTCGTGCCCTGGGACTACAGCAACGTCGGCGCCCACTGATCTGGACGCAGCGCGGCTTCGCGCGGGCAGCGGAGCCCGCGCGAAGCCGCGCTGCGTCCAGACTTAGAGCTTGAGCCGCTTGAAGATCGGTTCGGGGATCAAGCGGATGATCGTCATGACGATCAGCCAGATCGGTTTGACGTAGATGACGTCGCGCGGGCGAACCACGCTCGCGCGATAGATCGCCTCAGCGACCGCTTCGGGCTCCGCCGTCAGAAGCGGCGGCAGTTTGAGGCCTGCGGTCATCTTTGTGCGCACGAAGCCTGGCTTGACGGTGACGACGCGAACGCCCGTCGCGGCGAGGCGATTGCGCAGGCCGGACAGAAAGGCGGTGAGGCCCGCCTTGGCCGCGCCATAGACGTAATTCGACGCGCGGCCGCGATCGCCGGCGACGGAGCTGACGCCGACGACAACGCCCATTCCTCTGACGCGGAAACGTTCGGCGAACAGCCCGAGCAGCAAGGCCGGCCCCTCGAAATTCGAGCGCAGGATGAGGCTTGCATGCGCAATGTCGACTTCGGCTTTCGCCTGGTCGCCGAGCAGGCCGATGACGTTGACGACCGCGTCGGGCAGCCCGTCGAGACCCGCGATAAAGCCCTCAAACGCGCCGCTCTCCAATATGTCGAGCGCAGGCGTCGCGACCTTGACGCCGGTTCGCGTCGCAATGTCTTGAGCCTCGCGCTGCAGGGCCGCGACGTCGCGGCCCGCGATGGCGATGCGCCACCCCGCCTCAGCGAAACGCCGCGCCGTCGCGCGGCCGATGTCGGAGGCGCCGCCAAGAACCAGAAGAAATTTGTCGTTTGCCATGTGTTGCGCTTTCCGTTCAAATTCCCAGGCGGTCCGACAGGCGCGAAGCGATATGGCGCTCCGCTCCGATCCGCCGCCTGATCGCGCGAAACTTTTCGAGATTGGGGTAGCCGGCGGCGAAAGTCGCGCGCGACTGCCGCGCGTCCTTGGCGAGATAGACGCGGCCCCCGGCAGCGGTGACGATCGCGTCGATCTCGTCGAGAAATTCGAACACGCCGCGATCGATCGCGAGATCGAGGGCCAGCGTGAAGCCGGGGCTCGGAAACGACAGAAGGCCGCGGCCGGCGGCCCCGAGCTTCTTCAGGACGGCGAGGAAGGAGGCGTTGCCGCGCCGCGCGAAGCGGGTCAGGATCTCGCCGATCGCCGCCTCGGCATGTTCGGCGTCGATCACGCTTTGGTGCTGAAGAAACCCCTGCCGCCCATAGATGCGGTTCCAGTTGAGGACGCCGTCGAGCGGAAAGAAGAAGGGATCGATCGCGTTGAGGAAGGGCGCGCCGGCGCTCGCCGCGCCCTTGCGGAAATAGACTTCATTGAAGGCTGCGACGCTCCACCGGTTGAGGGTGAAGCCCGGCAGGTCGATCGGCACGCTGAGGCGGCGCGCGGTTTTGACCGCCCCGCCCCGCTGCGATGGCGAAGCGAGCGTCTCGACGTCGGATTTCGAGGCGTGACGGCCCAGATAGATCAGCGAGCGGCCGAGCGACGCGCCGCTGGCGAGACAATCGATCCAGGCCGCTGAATAGGGGGCCTCGTCGCGCGCGGTCAGAACGGCGATCGACTCGGCCAGATTGCGGGCGACGACAGTTTCCTGCGCGATCCAGGCGGTCTCGATAGGCAAAAGCCGGAATGTCGCTTCAAGGATTGTTCCCGTGAGGCCCATTCCGCCGATCGTCGCAACGAAAAGATCGGTATTTTCCACTCGCGAACAGGTCTTCACCTCTCCGTCCGGAAGGGCGAGGTCAAAGGATTCCACATGGTCGCCAAAGCTTCCCGCGCCATGATGATTCTTGCCGTGGATGTCGGCGGCGATCATGCCGCCGATGGAAACGAATTTCGTCCCGGGAACGACGGGCGGGAAAAATCCGCGCGGCAGAAAGGCGGCGATGATGTCGCTGAGCAGCACGCCCGCCTCGACCGTGAGGTGTCCGTCGCTCTCGTCGAAATGATGGAAGCGATCGAGGCCGGCCGCGCAAAGGCAACTCGCCGCGCCGATCGCGGCGTCGCCATAGGATCTGCCATTGCCGCGGGCGATGACGCCGTCGAGGTCGCGCTGCAGGCGCGCCGCCTCGGCGAGCGACGTCGGCGCGAATGCGCGCGTTTCGAAACGCGGATAGCGGCCCCAGCCGGTCAGCTCCATGAGCGCGCCTTCTCCCCCGGCGCCGCCTCGGCCGGCACGTTCACGGCGCCCGGATTCCGACCAAAGGTGAAGGCGCGATCGAGCCGATATTTAAGGAAATTGCCGATGGCGAGGCCGATGACCGCGCCGGTATATTTCGCCTCGGTGGTGCCGAAAGCGGCAAGAAAGCCGACCTCAAAGCCCCAGAAGATCAGCGTCATGGCGACGCTGAAGGAGCCATAGAGGAAGATCTTTCGCGCCTCATGCGTGGGCCCGTGATAGCCGTCGTAAAAAATCCAGCGCTTGTCGAGGAGATATTTTACGGCGAAGCCGACGCCTGTGCCAGCGAGGATCGAGAGCGCAAGCGGCTGCAACGGCGATAGTTTGAAGACGATCTGCTGCGCGCCGAGATTCATCGCGCCGGCGATCACGGCGAAGAGCAGATAGCGCAGCGCGATAGCCGCCGGCCGCGGCCGGCCGGAGGGCGGCCTCAAAGGAGATGCGTTCGTCATGCCGGGGCTCAGATCGCGGCGAGCATGATGGCGACGATCAGCGCGCCGGCGATGAAGCTGACGCGATCCTGTAGCGCGAAAACGATCGGATCGTCATGCACGAGGCGCCGGTGCGCCATCATCAGCATGCGGCTGATCCAGTACATCAGGACGGGACAGGCAAGCCAGAGCATATGGGGATGGCGATAGAGCGGCTTCACGGCGTCGGACGATACGTAAAGCGCAAAAACCGTGACGGCGTTGAAACCGGAGGCGGCGGCGAGCGACGCGACAATCTGCATGTCGCCGAGGCGATAGTTGCGGTTCGAGGGGTCGGACAAATCCCTGTCGAGGCGGGTCGCGAGTTCGATGTAGCGCTTGATCAGCGCAAGCGAGGCGAAAATGAACATCGAAAAGCCGATGAGCCACTCAGACACCGGAACGCCGATTGCGGCCGCGCCGCCGATGACGCGCAGCGAATAGAGCATCGCCAGCGCGACGACGTCGATCAGCATCTTCGTCTTGAGCCAGCAGGTGTAGGCGTTGGTCAGAGCGAAGTAGAACAAAAGAACGCCGAGGAACGGCCAGGATACGCAGGCGGCGATGCCGACGGCGGCGAGAAACAGGAGCGCCATGACGATGACGCCATCCTTGATCGCGATGGCGCCGGAGGCCAGCGCGCGGTTTCGCTTGGTCGGGTGATTGCGATCGGCGGCGAGGTCGACGAGGTCGTTGAAGATATAGACGCTCGAAGCGCAGAGCGAGAAGGCGACCGCCGCGAGAACCGTTTCGAACAGGGAGATAAGATTGAATTTATGCGCGGTCAGCAGCGGCAGGAACACCAGCGCGTTTTTCGCGTATTGATGCACCCGGATCAGCTTGACCCATTGTTTCAGGCTGGCTTTGGGCGAATCGACGACCTCGACGCCGAGCGCTGCGAGCTGGCCGCTGAGTTGCGGCGATGTCCTGACGCCGATCCGTCGCGCGGCGGCGGCCCAGACCGGCAAATCGGCCTTGTCATTGCCGATGTAGTCGAACCCGCCTTCGCCGAACGCCTCGACGAGGCGGACGGCCTTGTTCCCGGCGGACACATTGGTGCTGGCGTCTGAGGCGAACCACCCGTCGAACAGCCCGACATGGGCCGCGACGGCGGAAACGAATTTCTCATTGCTCGCGGAGGCGAGGAAGACCGAACGCCCCGCGGCGCGCGCCTCTGTGATGAGGCCGACAATCGCCGCGTCATAGGGCAGCGTGGCGATGTCGAGATCGACCCGCTGCGCCAGCAGGTCCTTCACATGGGCCTTGCCGCAGCGTAACGCGAGGACGAGGCCAAACAGCGAGGTGGGATCGCCGCCAATCCGTTTGAACAGAGATTCGAGCAGTAGATCGGATTTGATCAGCGTGCCGTCAAGATCGACGACAAGCGGGCGCTTGTCGCCAAGCTGCGCCTCCGGCTGAACAGAAGTGACGGTCCCGGCTGACATTCACCTCTCCATTTCAATTTCAATTATCGGTGGTTCGAACATCGGCTGCGCGGAGAATGCAAGATAGACGCCGTCGATCATCCATTCCGTACGCTTATCCATTCCAGCGCCTCGACGCCGCCTCGATCGTCAGCGCGGACGATGGGCGAGATCGCCGCGCCGCATAGCGAAACCTCCAACTCAAGCGCTTTCCGGCCCGATGGAACCGTGAACATCACTCCAGCGCTTAATGTCTTAGCGCATTTTCATGACGCGAACAGGCATTCGCTTCGATTGAAAATGCGGCGGATCGCGACGGGCGACAAAGACGGAGCCCCTCAAGCTTTTACCGCAATGCAGCATGAAAGAATAGTCTACGGGCGAATCTTTTGCCCGCACACGGGCGTGGTGCAAGCAGGCGGCGATTTGTCCTCTCAAGCCCCGGATGCCTCCTGCGTCAGCGTGGCGCAAGCATTATGGGCTTTGCTCATCGTGAGCGCCCGGCGGCCAGCCGTATCGGCGCGCGCTTTAAATCCTTCGCTCGGAAGCGCTGAATGCACTCCAACCTCAAGACGGCGCGGGGTCGGGATCGGGCGCCGCGCTCCCGCCGGCGTGACGGCGCGGAACGTTCCGCGCCGGAAGCCGCGGTCGACGCCGCCCTCAATCACGCGATCGAGCATCTGAAAACGGACCGGATCGCCGCCGCCCTCGCCTGCGTCCGCCCGCTGGCGCCCGGAAATGAGCGGAGACCGGAGCGAGCGAATCTGGCCGGATTGATTTATCTCGCCGCGGGCGAAAGCCAGTCGGCGCTCGTCTGGTTCGATCGCGCCATCGCACTCGACCCCAGCTGTGCCCAGGCCTGGTCGAATCGCGGAACCGCGCTGCATGAGCTTGGCCGCGCGGGAGCGCTCGCCGCCTTCGACGAAGCGCTGCGCCTTGGCCTCGAGGAACCGGCGCTCTATTTTCATCGCGGCAATCTGCTGCGCGCCGCCGGACGGCTCGACGAGGCGATCGCCGCCTATGACGCCGCCCTGCGGCTCAATCCGGCCTACCCGCAAGCCTTGCGCGCGGGCGCCCTCGTTCTGCGCGATCTCGGCCATCGCGACGGCGCGCTCGAATTTCTCGACGAGGCGGTCCGTCTTGATCCCTCATTTCGCGACGCCCACAGGGATCGCGGCGACCTTCTGCAGAGCCTTGAGCGGATCGAGGAGGCCATCGCCGCCTATGACCGCGCGCTTGAGCGCGACCCGGGCCATCCCGGCGCGCTGAACAATCGCGGCGCGGCGCTGCTGACGCTCGCCCGCTATGCTGAGGCGGACGCGGCTTTCGACGCCGCCATTCGCGCCGATCCCGGCGCGCCGCAGGCCTGGAACAACCGCGGCAATCTGATGATGGCGACGCAGCGTCCGGCGGACGCCATCGCCTGCTATGAGCGGGCGCTGGCGCTTCGCGCGGATTATCTCGAAGCCCTGATCGGCCGCGCCTTGGCGAAAAAGCAGCTCGGCTGTTTCGACGAGGCTCTCGCCGGCCTCGACGCCGCCCTCGCACTCGAACCGCACTCCGACCATGCGCGCAACAACAAGGCGGTCCTCCTGCTCCAGCGCGGCGATTTCGAGGCCGGCTGGGATCTCTATGAATCGCGCTGGATCCTCAGCCGCACCGCCAAGCGCGCGCTGAAACTGCCCGTGCCGGAATGGGAGGGGCAAGCGCTCGAAGGCCAGAGCATCATTGTTTTGGACGAGCAGGGCTTGGGCGACGCCATTCAATTCATCCGCTTCTGCCTCGAGCTTGCCGATCTCGGCGCGGATGTCGCCGTCTTCTGCCGCAAGCGCCTGCACCGGCTTTTCAGCGCGCTATCGCCGCGCGTCCGCTTTGTCGACGACATCGCCCCCGGCGCGCATTTCGACTATCAGATCGCGCTTTGCAGCCTGCCCCGCGCTCTGCGCATCCGCGCCGATGCAATCCCGGCGCGAACGCCCTATCTCAGGCCCGAGCCGCCGCTCGTCGAAAAATGGGCGGCGCGGCTCGGACCGGATGGCCTGAAGGTGGGCGTCTGCTGGCGCGGAAGCGGCAATCTGAAAGCCGACGCCGGCCGCGCCTTGCCCCGCGCGGCCTTCGAGGCGCTCGCCATGGATGGCGTGCGGCTCATCAGCCTGCAAAAGCCGGGCGATCTGCCCGCGGAGGATCGCGCCGGCGCGCCTTGGCTCGAACGGATGGACGAGGATTTCGACGCCGGCGCCGATGCTTTCGTCGATACGGCGGCGCTGATGGCGAGCCTCGACCTCATCGTCGCCTGCGACACCTCGATCGCCCATCTGGCCGGCGCGCTCGGGCGCCCTGTTTTCGTGCTGTTGCAGCAGGTTGCGGACTGGCGCTGGCTGCTCGATCGCGAGGATTGCCCCTGGTATCCCGCGATGCGCCTGATCCGCCAGAGCGCGCGCGGCGACTGGAGCGAGCCCATCTCCCGGGTCGCCGCGGTGCTGAAGGGCCTCAGCCCGGCCGCCGCGCCGCCAGAATGTAATTGATGCTCATATCATGGGCGAGGCGCCATTTGCCGGCGAGCGGATCGAAAACGACGCCGGTTTTTTCAAAGACGCGCAGGCCCGCCGCCGCGAGCGCGGCCTCAAGTTCGCGCGGCGTCAGAAACTGGCGCCAGTCATGCGTTCCGGGGGCCGCCCAGCCGAGCAGATATTCGGCGCCGACGATGGCGAAGGCGAAGCTCTTCAGCGTCCGGTTCAGAGTCGCGGCGAAGAACAGACCGCCCGGACGCGCCATTGCGGCGGCGAGCCGCAGGAAGTCCGCCGGCTCGCGCACATGCTCAACCACCTCCATCGCCAGCACGATGTCGAACCGCGCGCCTTCGGCCGCCAGCGACTCGGCTGTCGCGCAGCGATAATCAATGGCGAGCCGCTGGCGCTCCGCATGCGCCTTCGCGACCTCGATATTACGCGGCGCAGGATCAATCGCCGTGACGGCGGCGCCGAGATGCGCCAGCGGCTCGGCGAGAAGCCCGGCGCCGCAGCCGACGTCGAGCATTCGGAGCCCACGCAGGGGCTGTGCGCCATAGCGCTCGCGCGGGCGTCCCTCGACCGGAAAATAGCGGCAGATCACGTCGCGCAGAAAGGCGACGCGGACCGGGTTCAGTTTGTGCAGCGCGGCCATCGGGCCGTCCTCGCTCCACCATTCGTCGCCAAGGCGGTCGAATCGCGCGACATCCTCCGGATCAACGGTCGATTTTTGCTGAAACTGTTCGGCTTGAGCCATGGTTTGCAATCCGCTGGGCTTTATTGCATTGACTTGACGCGCCGGCCTTTGCATGTATGCGCGCGGCTTCGCCGCGAAGCCTCGGGGGAAGGCGCATCCGCTGAAACGCGCCCGGCTCCTTGATAGGCTTTGAGATCCTCTCAAGGCAAATCGGCGGCGAACTCGCCGCCCGAACCGTCCTGTAATGCCTCGGCCCAAGGAGCGTTTTTCGTCCCGATGTCCCGTCTAGTCATGAAGTTCGGCGGCACATCGGTCGCAAACATGGAACGCATCCGCAATGTCGCGCGGCATGTCGCGCGCGAGCGCAAGGCCGGCTTTGACATAGCCGTCGTCGTCTCGGCCATGTCGGGCAAGACCAATGAGCTCGTCGGCTGGTGCAATGATGCCGCCAAACTCTATGATACGCGCGAATATGACGCCGTCGTCTCGTCGGGCGAACAGGTCACCGCCGGACTTCTCGCCCTGGTCCTGCAGGACTGCGGCATTCCGGCGCGTTCGTGGCTCGGCTGGCAGGTGCCGATCCTCACCTCCGATTCGCACGGATCGGCGCGCATCCTCGACATCGACGGCGCGGGACTTATTGAGGGTTTCAAGGCGCGCGGCGAAGTCGCCGTCATCGCCGGATTTCAGGGGATCAACAGGGAAAGCGGGCGCATCACGACGCTCGGCCGGGGCGGCTCGGACACCAGCGCCGTCGCCATCGCGGCCGCGATCGACGCCAGCCGCTGCGACATTTATACCGACGTCGACGGCGTCTATACGACCGATCCGCGCATCGTCCCGAAAGCCCGGCGCCTCGACCGCATCGCCTTCGAGGAAATGCTGGAGATGGCCTCGCTCGGGGCCAAGGTTTTACAGGTTCGTTCTGTCGAACTCGCCATGCGGAGCAAGATCAGGACCTTCGTGCGGTCGTCCTTCGACGATCCGGATCGTCCGCAATCCGGCACGCTGATTTGCGACGAGGAGGATATCGTGGAGGAGCAGATCGTCACCGGCATCGCGTTTTCGCGCGACGAGGCGCAGGTCACCGTGCGGCAGGTCGCCGACCGCCCGGGCGTCGCGGCGGCCATATTCATGCCGCTCGCCGAAGCTAACATCAACGTCGACATGATCATTCAGGTCGCCTCCGAGGATTCGGGAACGACCGACATGACGTTCACGGTTCCGGCCGCCGATTTCGAGCGAACCAAGGCGATTTTGCTCAAGGCGCAGTCGCAGATTGGTTTCGCCAGCCTGCATGGAGCGAGCGATGTCGTCAAAGTCTCGGCCATCGGGGTCGGCATGCGCAGCCATGCCGGCGTCGCCGCGCGCGCGTTCAAGGCTTTGTCCGACAAGGGCATCAACATCCGGGCGATCACGACGTCCGAGATCAAATTTTCGGTGCTGATTGAGGCCGCCTACACAGAATTGGCGGTTCGAACGCTTCATTCGCTTTACGGCCTCGACAAAGCCTGAGGCGCAAATATCGCGCCAATCCGCCTCGCCCCCCTACAATCCCTTGCGGTCCGGGGTTTGCACTGGTTAAACGGGACCGATGCGGGGACGCTCAATGTCAGGGAGGCGGGCGGCGTTCTTTCGGCGCCCTTGATGCACGTTCAAGAGGCCTTAAGGCCTGGACAGGAAAATGCCATGTATGGCGCCCTCGGCGGACCGCGTCTGCTGCTGCGCCGGCTTCGCGAAGTCATGGCGGAGCCGGTCAGCGCACAGGCTCGGCTCGACAAGATCGTCGTCCATATCGCCGCCAACATGGTGGCCGAGGTCTGTTCCGTCTATGTGCTGCGCGCCGACGGCCGTCTCGAACTCTATGCGACGGAAGGCCTCAACCGGGAAGCCGTCCATCTCACCACCATGCGCGCCAGCGAAGGCCTCGTCGGCCTGATCGCCGAAACCGCCGAGCCGCTGGCCCTCGCAGACGCGCAGACGCATCCGGCCTTCTCCTACCGCCCCGAAACCGGCGAGGAGATCTATTCCTCATTCCTGGGCGTGCCGATCCTGCGCGGCGGCAACACGCTCGGCGTGCTCGACATCCAGAACAGGGCCCGGCGCGTCTATACGGAAGAAGAAATCGAGGCGCTGCAGACGACGGCGATGCTGCTCGCCGAAATGATCGCCTCCGGCGAACTGCAAGCGCTCGTTGGGCCTGGCGGCGGAGCCATCGCCACCCGCCGCGCGCTCGCCCTCAAGGGCGCGCCGCTCGCCGACGGGGTCGGACTTGGCCATGTCGTCCTGCACGAGCCGCGCATCATCATCAAGCAGCTTGTCGCCGAAGACGCCAAGTTCGAGATGGCGCGCCTCGAAAAGGCAATCGCCGCGATGCGCGATTCGATCGACAGCCTGATCGAAAGCGGCAATATGGGACCCGGCGAACATCGCGACGTGCTCGAAACCTTCCGCATGGTCGCACACGACCGCGGCTGGCTGCGCCGTCTGCGCGAGGCCGTGAACACCGGCCTCACCGCCGAGGCGGCGGTCGAGCGCGTCCAGAACGACGCGCGCGCCAAGCTGCAACGGCGCACCGAGCCCTCGATGCGCGAACGGCTGCATGATCTCGACGATCTCGCCAACCGCCTTCTGCATCAGCTGACCGGACAGAGCTTTGTCGCCGCCCACGACGAATTGCCCGACAATGCGATCATCGTCGCGCGCACCATGGGGCCGGCCGCGCTGCTCGAGTATGACCGCTCCAAACTACGCGGCCTCGTGCTCGAGGACGCCGGCGGCGGCAGCCATGTCGCCATCGTCGCGCGCGCGCTCGGCATTCCGGCGGCGGGCGACGTCGCCAATATTCTCGATTTCGTCGAACCTGGCGACGCCATCATCGTCGATGGCGCGCTCGGCGACGTGCATGTTAGGCCAACCCCCGACGTCGAGCACGCCTATGCCGAAATGGCGCGGCTGCGCGCCAAGCGGCAGGAGCAATATCGAAAGCTGCGCGACGTTCCCGCCGTCACCAAGGACGGCGTCGCCATCGACCTGCACATGAACGCCGGCCTTCTCGTCGATCTCCACCATGTCGTGGAGACCGGCGCGATTTCGGTCGGCCTGTTCCGCACCGAGCTGCAGTTCATGCTGGCCGCGCGTTTCCCGCGCATGAGCGAGCAGGAAACCCTCTACCGCACCGCGCTGGATCTCGCGCCCGGCAAGCCGATCACTTTCCGCACGCTCGACATCGGATCGGACAAGGTGCTGCCCTATATGACGCAGCTCAAGGAGGAAAATCCGGCGCTTGGCTGGCGCGCCATTCGCATCGGCCTCGACCGGCCGGCGCTGTTGCGCAGCCAGCTGCGCGCGATGCTGCGCGCCGCCGCCGGGCGTGACCTCCGCGTCATGTTCCCGATGATCGCAAGCCTCGCCGAGTTCGAGGCCGCGCGCGCCATGGTCGACCTCGAAATCGCGCATTTGAAGCGCCACGCACGCCTGCCGCCGTCCGATCTCAAAATCGGCATCATGGTCGAAGTGCCCTCACTGCTCTGGGAACTGCCGGACATCTGCCGCCGCGTCGATTTTTTGTCCGTCGGCTCGAATGATCTGATGCAGTATTTTTACGCGGCGGACCGCGACAACAAGCGCGTCTTTCAGCGCTTCGATCCCTTGTCGCCGCCCTTCCTCGCCGCCTTGAAGCATATCGCGGATACGGCGCGCGCCGCGTCGACGCCGCTGACGCTTTGCGGCGAAATCGGCGGCAAGCCGCTTGAGGCGCTGGCGTTGCTGGCGATCGGCTATCGCGGCCTTTCGATGTCCGCCGCCGCGATCGGGCCGGTGAAGGCGATGGTGCTCGCAACGGACCTGCGTCTCGCCAGAACCTTCATCGGCAATCTCCTCAACGAACCGTCGTCCGGTCTCAAACTGCGCGACGCCCTGCGGCAATTCGCGGAGGATCAGGGCATCCCCATATAGACGAAAGATCCGAACAGACGACCGACCGGGGCCTTTCGCCTCGGAAAATCCGCCTTCCCCCACCCCTTTTCAGTCAACAGATGCTGCCGCAAGAAAAGCTCGATCTCATCCTACGCCGCCACGACGAAATCTCGGCCCGCCTCAACGAGGCGCCGGAGCCGGCGGTTTTCGTCGCGCTCTCGCGCGAACTCGCCGGCCTCGAGGAGGTCGCCGCGGCTATACGCGATTACCGCACGCAGCGCGCGGAAGCCGCCGGCCTCCAGGCCATGCTCGATGATCCCGCCACCGACCCCGAGATGAAGAGCCTCGTCGAGGAGGAGCTGCGCGGGGCCGAGCTTCGTCTCGAGACGCTCGAACAGCAGTTAAAGATCGCACTGCTGCCCAAGGATTCTGCGGATGAAAAAAGCGCGATTCTGGAAGTGCGCGCCGGCACCGGCGGCGACGAGGCGGCGCTCTTCGCAGGCGATCTTTTCCGCATGTATCAGCGCTACGCCGAATCGAAGGGCTGGACCGTCGAGATCGTCTCGGCGAGCGAGGGCGCGAGCGGCGGCTACAAGGAAATCATCGCCGAAATCGTCGGACGCGGCGTGTTCGCCCGGCTCAAATTCGAATCCGGGGCGCATCGCGTGCAGCGCGTGCCGGACACCGAAACGCAGGGGCGCATCCATACCTCCGCGGCAACCGTCGCGGTGCTGCCGCAGGCCGAGGAAGTCGACGTCGACATCAATGAAGCGGACCTCAAGATCGACACCATGCGCGCGCAGGGTGCCGGCGGCCAGCACGTCAACAAGACCGAATCGGCGATCCGCATCACCCATATTCCGACCGGCACCATCATCTTCGTGCAGGACGAGCGCTCGCAGCACAAGAACCGCGCGCGGGCGATGTCGCTTCTGCGGGCGCGCATCTATGACGAGGAGCGCCGCAAGCTCGACGCCGAGCGCGCCGCCGACCGCCGCTCGCAGGTCGGCTCGGGCGATCGCTCGGAGCGCATCCGCACCTATAATTTCCCGCAGGGGCGGCTGACCGACCACCGCATTAATCTGACGCTCTACAAGCTCGACAAGATCATGACCGGCGAGGCGCTCGACGAGGTGATCGACGCCCTCCTGACCCATCATCAGGCCGCCCTCCTCGCCGACAGCGAGAGGCAGGGCTCATGAAAAGCTTCGGCGCGCCCTGGCTGATCTTCGCGCTTTTATCGGCTGCCTTCGCCGCGCTCACCGCAATTTTCGCCAAGATCGGCGTCGCCAATATCAACTCCGATTTTGCGACCCTGATCCGCACCGTGATCATCGTCGCGGTCCTCACCGCCATCCTCGCCGCGACGGGCGGGTTTCAACCCCTCGGCTCCATCGCGCCCCGAACCTATCTCTTTCTCACCCTTTCCGCGCTGGCGACGGGCGCCTCCTGGGTGTGCTATTTCCGCGCGCTCAAACTGGGCGACGCCGCGCGCGTCGCGCCGATTGACAAGCTCTCGACGGTTCTCGTCGCCATTTTCGGGGTGGCGTTTCTCGGCGAGCGTCTATCGGGGCCGAACTGGCTCGGAGTCGTCCTCATCGGCTGCGGCGCCCTGCTCGTCGCCTACAAGGGCTGAGCGTTCGCCGCCTGGAGATCGCGAATCCCTATCCGCGCCGGGTCACGACCACGCCGATCAGCGCCATCGCGAAGCCGACGAACTGGATTGGCGTCAATATCTCGCCAAACAGAAAATAGGCTTCGATTGCCGCCAGCGGCGGCGCAAGCAGGAGCAGCGCCGTCACCTTGGTCGCCTCCCCCTTGCGCACCATCCAGACGAGGAGGGTCACGCCAACGACAGAGGTCGCCAGGACAGACCATGCGAGGGCGGCCCAAAGGGCGGGCGCTCCGTCCCATTTGCCGGTTCCGATAGTCGCCGCCAAAGCGCCGGCGACTATCGCGCCGCCGATATTCTGCAGACATCCGGAACTGCGAATATCGGCAGCCGCAAGCGAGGTCTTTTGCACAAATGTGCCGATCGTCACGGCGACGATGCTTAAAAACGCCGCTGCGACGACGAGCGGCGAGAGCGCTCCAGCCCCGCTCGACATCAGTTTTGGCGCCAGAACCAGCGCGACGCCGGCAAACCCGGTCGCGAGGCCGATCCATGTGCGCCCACGAAAGGACGTGCGGTGGATCGCAACGGACAGAAGAGCGGTGAAGAGCGGCTGGAGAGCGCCGAGGAGCGCCATCGCGCCGACCGCCAATCCGTTTGCAATGGCCCAGTAGCTGGCGCAAAGATAGACGCCTTGCATAAGCGAACCGGCGACGATGTGGGGCCAGAAGCCGCCTCGCTTCGGCCACGCGGCGCGCGCCGCCAACGCTGCTGCGCCGAGCGCGAGCGCGGTTAATCCGAAGCGCAACAGCAGGAAGATATTGAGATCGGCATGCGGCGCCGCCGCCCTGGCGACGATGAAGCCTGTCGACCAGATCAGCACGAACAAAAGCGGCGCCGCGACCTGGAGAGTCATGTGGCCTCAATCGGTGGGAACGCCAATCCAGCAGCGTCGCCTACGCTTTGTTGGACAGGAGGCGCGCGACGCGCCTGGCGCCAATCTCCCTTTAGCTGACGGGCCGGCCCAACCGCAACGTTTCCCCGGCTGGGCTGTTTACCTCAGGTGTCGAAAAAGGCTGAGCCCTCGCCGCGATGTTGCGAGGCGCCCGCACAGCGGAAAACCGCCCTACAAAACAGCAGGATCGCCGTTCGCCCAGCAGCGCAAACGGCAGCGTTGCAACCAATCCGGCGCCCGAAGCGTTAGCCTTTTAACCACGTGAAAAGGTCGCCGGCATGTTGGAAAAATCGCACGCTCTGGCGCATGAATGTGCGCGGCCCTGGCTCGACAAGCTGATTTTTTCCGACGCCGACCTCGACGCGCCTGAAATCATCAGGGTCGAGAGCGTCGCCTTTGACGATGGCGAAGCCATACCGCCGCTTTTCGCCGTCGATGGCGAGAAGGATTCGCCGCCCCTGCGCTGGCGCGGCGTGCCGGACGGCGCCTTGGCCATCGTACTCGTCGTCGAGGATGCGGACAGCCCGACGACCGAGCCCTTTGTCCACGCTCTGGCGATCAAGGCGCCGGGGCAGGACGACGATCTCATTCCAGGAGCGTTGACGCGCGAAGCGGCGGCGACCGAAGGTCTGCTGCTCGGGCTGAACTCTCTCAACGAGGCGTCATGGGCGCCGCCAGCCCCACCGCCGGGAGACGGACCGCATCGCTACGTGTTCGAGATTTTCGCAATTGATTGGAGGCCGGAATTCGACGACGCTCCTGACAAGCGGCAAATCCTAAACGTTTTGCGCGGTCATACGCTGGCCAAGGGCTGCGTGAGCGGCATTTACGAGCGCGTTGCCTAACATATGTGCGGATCGCCTGCGGAACCAAACGCCGTGGCGGCGGCTTTCCGGCTTATGTTCGCAGACAGCGGCGACGTCCCTGCTTTTTTTAGAACCGCCCGCGACAGATCAGGACGAGGCTATGCTGATTCGCTACGGATATGAACTCGCCTTCAACTGCGCCCAGCCGACGCTGATGGTCTGCCTACTCGATTCGCATCCCGAATATGACTATCGTATCCGCTACAAAAGCCCATTCCTGACCAGCCCCTCGATCGCCACGCATAGCTACGCAGATTCCTTCGGCAATAAAGTCCGGCGTTTTGTCGCGCCGACTGGCGATCTCACAATCTCGCGCGATTTTGTCATCGAGGACAATGGTCAACCCGACGGTTTCGAGCAGCACGCCCGGGAAACGCCGCTGGAGTTCCTGCCGAGCGAGACTTTGGTCTATCTGCTCGGCAGCCGCTATTGCGAAACAGACAAGCTCGGCGACATCGCCTGGCGATTGTTCGGCTCGACGCCGCGCGGCTGGAGCCGGGTCAAGGCGATCTGCGATTTCGTCAGCGGCCATCTGACATTCGGCTATGCGTACGCCAGAGCGACCCGCACCGCTTTCGAGGCCTATCACGAAGGCGTCGGCGTTTGCCGCGACTTCGCGCATCTCGCCGTCGCCTTGTGCCGCTGCATGAATATTCCGGCGCGCTACGCCAACGGGTTTCTCGGCGACATCGGCGTGCCGCCAGATCCGGCCCCGATGGACTATAATGCGTGGTTCGAGGCTTGGCTTGACGGGCGCTGGATCACCTTCGATGCCCGCCACAACACGCCGCGCATCGGCCGCATCACAGTCGCGCGCGGGCGCGACGCCACCGACATTCCGCTCGCGACGTCATTTGGGCCACACATCCTCAAAGGCTTCCGCGTCTGGACCGACGAAGTCGACGAATCGCTCGTACGCGACTTGGAGCGGCGCAGCGCCTGATGGCCCTCGCCCGGGAGCGCGCGCCGCGACTGTGGCGCCGCGGCTGCACGTGAGCGCGTTTTTTCTCGTCCCGCCCGTCGTTTGCCGGTTCCCGGCTTGACGGAGGTCGCCGCCACGGCCACGGTGTGCGTCGTACCGCCCGTTATTGAGGCGGACGGCGGGCCCTGGTTGGTGAGATGCGTCAGTTTATGCGGAAAGAAGCGGTCGCGCCGGCGAAATGGCTCGGCCTGATAGTGACGCTCGGCCTGATTGGCGGCTGCTCCACGATCCACGGTTATCTCGAACCCGTCCCCGGCTTCGCCAATGCGCCCGGCACCACCCATGTCGAAATGGTGGTGGCGACGACGCGCACGCGCGCCGATACAGCAGCGGTCATGTTCGCGGGCGGCAGAGCCCCCGAACCCGCCTTCGCCGATATGGTCGTGTCGATCCCGCCGGACGCAAATCGCCAAATCGGCGCGGTGCAATGGCCAAAGCAGCTTCCGGGCAATCCGGAAACCGATTTCGTGACCCTCAAGGCCGACGTCATCAACAAAGATCAGGCCATCGCCACTTTCGACCGTTTGCTGCGCGAATCGAACAAGAGCGAAGCCATGGTTTATGTGCATGGCTTCAACGAGCGTTACGAGAACACCGTTTACGGCTTCGCGCAGATCCTGCACGATTCTGGCGCCCTTGGCGAAGTCGCGCCTGTGCTGTTCACCTGGCCCTCCAAAGGCAATGTCTTCGCCTATGGCTATGACCGCGAAAGCTCGAATTATTCGCGCGACGCCCTTGAAAGGCTGCTGCAATATCTGGTCAAGGAGCCAAAGGTTAAAAAAATCACGATCCTCGCCCATTCGATGGGCAATTGGGTGACGCTCGAAGCGTTGCGGCAGATGGCGATCCGCGATGGACGCGTCGCCCCCAAGATCAAGCTCGTCCTGCTCGCCTCGCCCGACGTCGACGTCGACGTCTCACGCGAACAGATCGAGGCGATGGGGCCAGATCGCCCCCATATCGCGCTCTTCGTCTCCGAAGACGATCGCGCCCTCGCCGCGTCGAAGCAATTGTGGGGCGCCCCTCGGCTTGGGGCGATCAATCCCGATATCGAGCCTTATAAATCCATGCTCGAGCGGGAGAACATCTCCGTTATCAATCTCACGGCATTCCCGTCGCACGACTCATTCAATCACGGCAAATTCGCCGAGGATCCGAAAGTCGTCGAACTGATCGGACGCAGCCTCTCCAACGGTCAGGTCCTGACCAATTCGCAGGTCGGCTTCGGCGAGAAAATCATGCAGACCACGGCGAGCGCGGCGGGCGCCGTCGGCCACGCCGCGGGCCTCGCCGTGTCGGCCCCTGTCGCCATCGTCGATCCCGACACGCGCGATCAACTTGGCGATCAGGTCGATGAGTTCGCCAACTCCGTCACCCGTATCGGGCCGCAAAAGCAGCCCTGAGCCCGTCGCTCGCGCGTTTTCGCGCGAACGAACGGGATCCGTCGAAGACTGGCTGATTTTTGGGGGAGTCAGGCCGCTACGGCGAGCCTGACGGCGGTGCCGGTCGCAAGGACGCGGCGCAGGCTGACGCCCGCGTCTTCGGCGGGAACGACGCGATCCATTTCGTAATTCACGTCGATGATCGCATCGGCGTCAATGTCTTCGGCGCGCTGGATCAACTCACGCAGCGCCATCTCGCGCCAATCGCCCTGATGGGCCTCGGCTTGATGGGAGCCGACCTCGGCGGCATGCCAGGACGAGGCCGCCTTGATCTTGCCGATAGGGTAAAGGATGCGACCGCCGTCGATCGAATCCGTTGAACTGATACGCATCTCATTCTCCTTCAGCGAGCGCCACGCGGCGTTTCGCTTGACCTGCTTCGGACGCCAGAACCCTGGCGTTACGCTGACCGTGGCTTTGGCCTCGACCGCGATCCGACTATGGCCCAATCAATCTGAACCGCAGGTGTATTACCACACTCCGCTGCGCTGCAGCATTCAAAAAAAGTTGCTGGGAAAGTAAGTTAATTAAAACATAATGTTAGAGGCATAGCCCAGCGTGCCGGCGGCCTGCTGCGGCGCCAGATAAGCGGCGGCGTGGGAGGCCGCGCGCGGCTCAAGTCAAACATTAGTGACGGAAATGGCGAACGCCGGTGAAGGCCATGGCGACGCCCTTTTCGTCGGCGGCGGCGATCACCGCATCGTCGCGCATAGAGCCGCCCGGCTGGATCAGCGCGGTGGCGCCCGCCTCGATCGCCGTCAGCACGCCGTCGGGGAAGGGAAAAAAAGCGTCCGAGGCGACGACCGACCCGACCGCGAGGCTTTCCGGCAAGCCGGCGGCCTTCGCCGCTTCGGCGGCCTTGATCGCCGCGATTCGCGTCGAGTCGACGCGGCTCATCTGCCCCGCGCCGATGCCGGCCGTCGCGCCATCCTTCGCATAGACGATCGCATTGGACTTCACATGTTTGGCGACGCGGAACGCGAAGGCGAGATCGCGCCATTCCTGTTCAGTCGGCGCGCGTTTGGTGACGACGCGCAGTTCCATGTCGTCGACGACCGCATTGTCGCGCGATTGCACGAGAAGGCCGCCGGCGACCGGGCGAAGCGTCAGGCCGGGCGCGCGGGGGTCGGGCAGTCCTCCCGTCAGCAGCAGGCGCAGGTTTTTCTTGGCGCCGACAATCGCGATGGCGTCTTCATCGGCGTCCGGCGCGATGATGACTTCGGTGAAGATCTGCACGATTTCCGCCGCGGCCTTTGCGTCGAGGCGGCGGTTGAGCGCGACGATTCCGCCATAGGCCGAGACCGGATCGCAGCGCAGCGCCAGCCTGTAGGCCGCCTCAATGGTCTCCGCCTCGGCGACGCCGCAGGGGTTCGAATGTTTAATGATGGCGACGGCGGCGGTCCGCGCGGGATCGAATTCGGCGACGAGTTCGAAGGCGGCATCCGTATCGCCGATATTATTGTAGGAGAGCTGCTTGCCCTGCACCTGCCGCGCGGTCGCGACGCCAAAGCGCCGCTCGGGCGTCCGGTAAAAAGCCGCGTTCTGGTGCGGATTCTCGCCATAGCGCAGAACCTCGGCCAGCGCCCCGCCGAAGGCGCGGTAGGCCGGCGCATCGACGCCGATCTGCCCGGCCAACCAGTTCGAGATCGCGGCATCATAGACCGCCGTCCGCGCGAAGGCCTTTTGCGCCAGTTTCTGGCGCAGCGCCAGCGAGGTCGCGCCCGCATTGGCCCGCAGTTCGGCCAGCACAGGCGCGTAATCCTCGACCGCGACGACGACGACGACATCGTTGAAATTCTTCGAGGCCGCGCGGATCATGGCCGGGCCGCCGATGTCGATATTCTCGATGCAGGCGTCGAAATCGGCGCCGGCGTCGATCGTCGCCTGGAACGGATAGAGATTCACCACCAAAAGGTCGATGGGGCTGATGCCGTGGGCGAGCATCGCCGCCTCGTGCTGCGGATTCTCGCGAATCGCGAGCAGGCCGCCATGGACCTTCGGATGCAGGGTCTTGACCCTTCCGTCCATCAACTCGGGAAAGCCGGTGAGATCGGCGACGTCGCGGACCTCGAGCCCCGCCTCGACGAGGGCCTGGCGCGTACCCCCCGTTGAAATCAGCTCGACGCCGAGATCGGCGAGGCCGCGGGCGAAATCGACGAGGCCGGTTTTATCGGAGACGGAAATCAGCGCCCGCCCGGCGCGGCGAAACTCGATCGGCATTTTGGGCGTCCATCCGGGCTGAAAAGAGGCTGTTCAACGGGTCCCAAAGATCGGGACCGACAGGCTCGTCGCCGCTCCGATGGACGATTTTCCGCGCCATGTCCATGAATTTATGCGCGGCGAAATGGCCCGCCGCGCTAATCTGGCGGCGAAATTTTCACATCCTTCGGACATGGAGGCCGCAGCAAATGGTTCCGCCTCCTCTCAACCGGCGGCAGCTTCTGGAGGCCAGCGACCTCGCCGGCTATGCCAGCGTCATGGGGCTGAAAGCCGCCGCGGGCGCGCGGCCGGCGCTGGCCCGGTTGCGGTTCATCCACTTCGTGAAGCACCCTTGGCGCCGGCCATGGCTGCTTGTCTGGCCGCGCGTCTCCGTCCGGCTGCGGGCGAGCGAGAGCGGCGAGGCGCCGGTGCTCGGCCCATGGACTGATCAGGGCGCCTATCCATGCGGCAGCACGGTGCTGACCTATCTGCGCTGGAACGCGGAAAGTGCCTATTATCAGACAGTCTCCCGGAATGCTGTCTGGGTCGCGGAGCCGCCGCCATCCGGCCTCAAAGAAGCGCTCGCCGCCGCCTCGCGCCTTTTTTCCCGCGCCGATCCGGGCGCCGCCGATCCGACTGAGAGATTCTCGCCGTCCGAAAGCGAAAGGCAGGCGATGCGGGAAGCCGCCGAAGTCGTCGGGGTTGCGAAAGTTCTGCGCGTCGAGCGCGAGACGCCGTGGCACCCCTTGATGGCGACGCTGGAATTTCTCGAAGTCGAGAAAGGCGACCTTGGCGAGGACGAAGACGGCCCGCGAAAGATCATTGAGGTACGCCTGCGCCTGACGCGCCCCGATGGCGCGCCCTTGAGCCTATGGTCCGATCAGGGACTGTACCGGCCCAGCGAGACCGTCATGGCCAATCTGAACTGGGGCGAGGACCAGAGATCCTTCCTTCAGACATCGTGCCCGAACGGCGTCTGGCCGGCGCCCGCGCCATGAGGGCGCCATTCAGCCCGCGACGTCTCCGACATGCGCGCCGACGGCCCGTTCATGAGCCGGCGCGAACCGGCGCAGCCGCAATGCGTTGAAGACGACGAAAATCGATGAAAACGCCATCGCGCCCGCCGCCAGCATCGGCGACAAAAGCACGCCGAAGGCCGGATAGAGCGCGCCTGCGGCGACGGGGATCAGCACGACATTATAGGCGAAGGCCCAAAACAGATTCTGCTTGATGTTGCGCATTGTCGCCCGGCTCAACGCCACCGCGGTCGCCGCCGCGCCAAGATCGCGGCCGCTCAAGACCACGTCGGCCGCCTCGATGGCGACATCCGTGCCGGCCCCGATGGCGAGGCCGACGTCGGCCGCCGCCAGGGCCGGGGCGTCATTGATTCCGTCGCCAATGAAAGCGACCGGGCCAAATCTCGCCCTGATCTCCCGCACCGCGTTGACCTTGCCGTCGGGCCGCACTTCGGCGATCACATCCTCAATGCCGACGTTCTTGGCGATCTCCCATGCCGTCTTGCCATTGTCGCCGGTGACCATGACCAGCCTCAGCCCCTCCGCGCGCAGCGCGGCGGCGGCGGCGGCGGCTTCGTCGGAGACCGGATCGGAGACGGCGATGAGGGCAGCGAGCTTGCCGTCGATGGCCGCATAGAGGGGCGATTTTCCCTCCGTCGCGGCATGCGCCGCGGGCCCTCCGAAAACGCTGGCGTCAACGCCAAGATCGGCCATGAAGCGATCGGTCCCGATCGCCACGCGGCGCCCCTCGACCCGCGCCTCGACGCCAAAGCCCGGCCGGGCGGAAAACTCTTCAACCGGGCCAGGGGTTATTCCGTCCTTCGCCGCCGCCGCCAGAATGGCGACCGCGACCGGATGCTCGGAGCGCGCCTCGACGGCGGCGACCAGCGGCAGAGCTTCTTCGCGCGTGAAACCCGGCGCCAGCCGGAAATCGGTCAGCTCCGGAACGCCCCGCGTGATCGTCCCCGTCTTGTCGAGCGCCATCGCCCTGACTTCGGATAGCGACTGCAGCGCCGCGCCCTTGCGGAACAGCACGCCAAGCTCCGCGCCCCGGCCGGTGCCGACGAGGATCGAAATCGGCGTCGCAAGACCCATGGCGCAGGGGCAGGCGATGATCAGCACGGCCACCATGGCGACGAGCGCATGGCTCAGGGCTGGGGCCGGCCCAAGCAGCAGCCACAGCGCGAAAGTGATGAGCGCGATGGCGATCACCACCGGCACGAACCAGCCCGTAACCTTGTCCGCAAGCGCCTGGATCGGCAGTTTCGAGCCCTGCGCCTGCTCGACCATGCGGATGATCCGCGCCAGCGCCGTATCGGCGCCGGTCTTCGTCACCTTGAACGAGAAGCTGCCGGTCGTGTTGATCGTCGCGCCCGCCACCTCTGCGCCGACGCCCTTGGCGACGGGCAGCGGCTCGCCGGTCAGCATCGATTCATCGACATAGGAGGAGCCTTCGATCACCTCGCCGTCGACGGGGATTTTCTCGCCCGGCTTGACAAGCACGACATCGCCGACGGCGACTTTGTCGAGGGGCGTCTCGACCGCCGCGCCATCGCGTAGCACGAAAGCCGATTGCGCCTTGAGGCCGATAAGACGCCGGATCGCCGCCCCCGCCCGGCCCTTCGCCCGCGCCTCAAGGGTGCGCCCGACCAGAATCAGCGTCACGATCACGGCGGCGGATTCAAAATAGACGTCATTCGTCCCGGCGGGGAACAGCGACGGCGCGAAGGTCGCGAGCGTCGAATAGGCGAATGCGGCTCCAGAGCCGAGCGCAACCAGCGCATTCATCTCGGGGGCGCCGCGCAGCAGCGCGGGAACGCCGCTTTTGAAGAAGCGCCAGCCTGGGCCGAACAGAACGAGGGCGGTCAGCGCGAATTCGACGATCCGGCTCGTCTGCATCCCAATGTGGTCCATGACGAACATGTGGACCGCCGGAAACAGATGCGAGCCCATTTCGAGGACGACGACCGGCAGGGTCAGGACCAGCGCCAGCAAGGTCGCGCGGGCCAGGTCGCCGCCCTGGCCGTGATCGTGCTCATGTTCATGCGCGCCGGCCGGCAGGGCGCCATCCGCATCCGGCCGGATTTCCTGCGTCGGATAACCGGCCTCGCTCGCCGCGCGCGCGATCGCAGCCGCGGTTGTCGCGCCGCTGACGAAACGCACGGAGCCTGTCCCTGTCGCGAGATTGACCCGCGCCTCGACGACGCCCTCGACGCCGAGGAATGCTTCCTCGACGGTTTTGACGCAATTGTCGCAGGTCATTTTGCTGATTGAAAACAGCGCCGTCGTCACGACGGACGCGTAGCCCGCCCGATTGATCGCCTCGATCACCCCCTCGAGATCGGCCGGGCCGATAAAGCTGACGCTCGCCTGTTCGGTCGCGAGATTGACCGAAACCGAGCCGACGCCGGACACCGCGCCGATCGCCTTCTCGACGCGCCCGACGCAGGAGGCGCAATGCATGCCCTTAACGGGCAGGCTGACGGGGCCGGAAGCAGGATCGGCGGAACCAGACGTCATCGACCTATCCTTTGGCGGTCCGCGCGCTGCTCTGTCGGAAAGCGGGAGCAATCGACATGCGCGCGCCTGCATCATAGTTGAAAATGATCGACCGAGGCGCGAAATCAAGTCTGGGACGCCGCCTCGCCGTCAAGGATCCAAGGCGACGCTTCGCCGCGCCCTTTCGAAGCGCACGGCGAGACCCCAAATGGGAAGCCGTGAGATGATTGTGACTGGAGGACCCTCATGCCGCAATCGATCGTCGTCACCGTGCCGCATAATCTCGGCGCAGACGCCGCCAAAAAGCGCATCGCCGAGCGCATCGAAACATTGCGCACGGACTATTTCGATAAATTGGCGCATTCCGAAGTCAGCTGGACGGGCAACAGGGCGGATTTGCGCGTCGCGGCGCTGGGCCAGAACATGACGGCGCAAATCGACGTGATGCCCGACAGCGTGCGCATCGAGGCGCAGCTGCCGTGGCTTCTCGCGGCCCTAGGCGAAAAAGCCAAGGGGTTCCTGACCAATAACGCAAAAGAATCATTGAAGATCGGCTACACGCCGCCGAAAGGCTGAAACAAGGCGATCGCTTTCCAATGGTGTGCCGTTTTCGGCTCCCTTAATGAGGAAAAAGCGATTCAGGACAGAATGAGTTTGGCCCCCGAGATCACGAGAATGCTTGCGAGCACGTAGCGCAACGCCTTCTCGGGCAGGTAGCGGCTGCCGAGAGTCGTCCCGATCAAGCCTCCAAGGCCCGCCGCCATGAGCCACCACGGAAGCGCTTTGGGCAGCGTATTGAGCGTCGCATAGGCGCCCACGAGCGCGGCGCCGGAGTTCAAAAGGTTATAGGCGGCGGTCACGGCAGCGGCTCTGCGCGCTTCGACCCAATGCATGAGAAGTATGACGGGCCCGAGAAAAATGCCGCCACCCGTGCCGGTCACGCCCGAGATGAAGCCGATGCCCGCTCCAGCCAACAGAGCCGGAAGGAAGGGCGGCTCGCGAGGCGGGATCTCCTGATCTTCCGGCGCGCCGAGAGCCGACCGGATCAGTTGAATGGCCGCCAGCAGCAGCAATACGCCGACGGCAGGATAGTATGCGTGACCGGGCAAATTGATTGCGCCGCCGATCAGCGAAAACGGAAACCCCAGCACGCCGAAGGGATAGAAAGCGCGCCAGGAAAACAGCCCCGCGCGCGAGAACTGCACGGCCCCGATGCCAGCGACGAGGATGTTAAGCGCAAGCGCGGTTGGCTTCATCACCGTATGGTCGAGGCCAGCAAGCCCCATAACCGCCAGATATCCAGATGCGCCTGCCTGACCGACGGAACCGTAAAGCGCCGCAGTGACGAAGAAAAGAATTGCGAGATTTATCACCTGGCCAAAAATAGCGATCTCTCCCCTGCGCCGTGCACGGGGCAAGGCTACGATAGGGAGGTTCTGGCACGGTTGCCTTATGGATCAAATGGAATTTAAACGGATTGGACGCGGGAGCAGCAGGGGCGCCTCAAGGAGAACGCCGCTGGGTATCTAAGAGCGTGGCCCTTTCGAAGCGCAAACGGCCGCGCCGCCGGGCGTCCGCTCGCTGGGAGCGAGCCGAAAAGGTCAGTGAACGGCGATCATCACGTCGGATGACTTGATGATGGCGTAGGCTTTCTTGCCCTTGGCGAGGCCGAGTTCGTCGACCGACTCATTGGTTATCGAGGCGGTGACGATCTGGCCGCTGCCGAGTTCCAGTTCGACATGCGCCGTCGTCGCGCCCTTGACGACATTCCTGACGACGCCTTCAAGTGAATTGCGTGCTGAAATCTTCATGGTCGTCTCCTTTGCAGGCCAGCGCCGCGCTTACGGCGCGGCGGCATGCCAACCCCTCAACGGCGTTGGACGGTGAGGATCTAAACCTCCGCGGGCTGCATTGAAAGGCGACATCGTAGCTTCGTTGGAATTTACTTCCCGCAGCGGTAACTTGCGTGCAAATTGCATGGTTGCGGAAATCTCGCCAGACTGGCGGACGCCGCCGCTGCCCGCCTGTTGATTTCCGGACGATGACCATGTTGGAGAAAAAGCGCCACACGATTCCGCCGATCCTTCGGACGGACATCGCCGCGCGCGTGCTGCGCCATGATTTTTCGGCGGCGATGACGACGCTCCACTTCGAGGATGGCGAATTGCGCGCGCCGCTGGTCGATCATCCGGTCGGCGCCGGCGTCATCGTCCGGGTCGAGGCGAGCGACGTGTCGGTCGCCCTTTCGCGTCCAATGGACGTTTCGATCACCAACCGTCTGCCGGGCGAAATCGTCGAGATCGCCGCGCTCGACCCGCCTTACGTGCGAGTCGCCTTCGATCTCGGCGCGACGCGGCTCTATGCGCTGGTGACGAGCGAATCAGTCGAGCGGCTGGCGCTGACGCCTGGGTTGCGCGCGTGGGTGATGATCAAGGCCGTCGCCATCTCCGGCAGCAGCCTCAAGCCAGATCACGCTCCGCGCCCGCGACCCTGGCCTTCGGATCGAACGACCAGTCCAGCGAAGCGTTAAGCTCCTCGAGCGACTTTCGCGCCGACGTTGCGGCGTGACGCTCGATCGAGCGGTAGAGCGCGACGAGCCTTTCGCCGAATTGCGTGATTTCAGCGCCGCCGTTGCGCCGGCCGGGAAAAGTGGCGACGATCGGCGATTCGAAACAGCGGTTCAGCGCGTCGACGAGAAGCCAGCATTTGCGGTAGGAGACGCCAAGCGTCCGGCTTGCGCCGATAATCGACCGGTCTTTGCGGATCATGTCGATCAGGGCGATGTCTTCTGGCCCCAACGTGCCGCCATTCGGCAATAGCAATTCGATGGCTACAGCGGCGATCTGGCTCTTGCGTTCCGGCATGGACGCTCCATTGTGGGCCGTGATCGGCGCCAAACGGCGGGAATCGGCACCTTTCCTGAGACCAATATAGCGTTTTATATTGCAAAATGCAAAGGCGAAGGGCCGGGTCGCGAAAGGCTGCGCTTGCGCCTTTGGCGCGCGGGACCCCATATTGCGGCCATGACCTCACACGGCCTCCCGCGATGAAAACAGCAGTCCCCTTCGGCGCCTGGATCTCACCCGTCACCACCGATCTCATGACCGCCGCGGCGATCAGCCTCGGCGCCCTCACGGTCGACGGCGACGCGCTCTATTGGGTGGAGGGGCGCCCGAGCGAAAGCGGCCGCACCGTACTGTGCCGCCGCGCCGCCAACGGGACAATCGAGGACCTGACCCCGCCGCCGGTCAATGTCGGCAGCCGCGTTCATGAATATGGCGGCGGCGCGTTCGGCGTCGAAAAGGGCGTCGTCATCTATAGCGAGCGCAAGGACGGCTCCATCTGGCTCATCGAACGAGACGCGCCGCCGCGCCGGATCGCGACGCCGGAGGGCTGCCGCTACGCCGATTTCGAATTCGACTCCGCGCGCCGGCGCGTGCTGGCGGTGCGCGAGGACCATCGCGACCGCCCGCCGACCAATCCGAAGGCCGCCATCGTCGCCCTGCCCCTTGATGGTAAATCGGCGGAGACCGTGCTGGTCGAAGGCCCCGATTTCCTGAGTTCGCCGCGCCTTTCGCCGGACGGAACCAGGCTCGCCTGGATCGCCTGGGATCACCCCGACATGCCCTGGGACCGCACCCGGCTCTATTGCGCCGGCCTCAAGCCGGATGGCGCGCTGGAGCCGCCGGAGCTGGTCGCGGGGGCCGAGCCCGAGGCCATCGTGCAGCCTGCCTGGTCGGCGCAAAATATCCTGCATTTTTCCTCGGACCGCAGCGGCTGGTGGAATCTTTACGCCCGCGAGGGCGCGCGCGACCGCCCCCTCTGTCCCATCGAAGCCGAGATCGGCGGCCCGCATTGGGTGTTCCGCCAGCGCTACTACGCATTCCTGAAAGATGGCCGCATCATCGTCTGCGTCGTCAAGGATGGCGTGCGGCGCGCGGCGCTGCTAGCTGACGGCAAGCTGACGCCGCTCGATATCGGGCAGGTCGCAGATGCGCCGCTGCCTCTTGGCGAGGGCCTTGCTTATCTCGCGACGCCGCCGACCGCGCCGCCCGCGATCCTGATCAAGCCCGCCGACGGCGCGCCCCTCCTCGTCAGGGCTTCGGCGCCCTCCGTGTTGCCAAAGGAGACGATTTCGATTGGCGAACCGATCGAATTTCCGACCTCGCACGGAGCCGGACACGCCTTCTGGTATGCGCCGAAGAACCGCGATTTCACCGGGCCGGCGGGCGCCTTGCCGCCGCTGGTGGTGCTGACGCATGGCGGCCCGACCAGCATGACGACCAATCATTTCAATCTCAACGTGCAATGGTGGACCAGCCGCGGCATCGGCGTCGTGGACGTCAACTATGGCGGCTCGACCGGCTATGGCCGCCCGTTCCGGCGCCTGCTTGACGCAAGCTGGGGTATCGTCGACGTCGAGGATTGCCGCGCAGCGGCCGAATATCTCGTCGCCCATGGCCGCGTCGACGGCGCCCGCCTTGCCATTCGCGGCGGCAGCGCGGGCGGCTTCACGACGCTCGCGGCGCTGACCACGGGAACGACATTCAAGGCGGGCGCGAGCCTTTACGGCGTCGCCGATCTGAAGCTGCTCGCCAGCGACACGCATAAATTCGAGTCGCGCTATCTCGACCGCCTGATCGGCCCGCTGCCGGAGGCGGAAGCGCTCTATGCCGAGCGTTCGCCGATCCATCATCTGGACCGACTCGCCTGCCCGGTCATTTTCTTTCAGGGCGAGGACGACAAGACCGTGCCGCCCAATCAGGCGCAGACCATGGTCGCGGCGATGCAGGCGCGAGGCCTTCCCGTCGCCTGTTATCTCTTCGCCAGCGAGGGGCATGGTTTCCGCAAGGCCGAGACGCTGCGCCGCGTGCTCGAACTCGAACTTGATTTCTACGGCCGCGTCTTCGGCTTCGAGGCGCCGGACCTGAGCGAGCGGGTGAAAATTTCCAATCTCGACGAAAATTCCGCGGGCCAGAGCGGGCTCAGCCCTTGAACCATTTTTCGACGCCCTCCGGCGCCTCGGCCGCCGCTGTCGCGACGCTGCGCCCGCCAAGGTACAGCTCGGGCGCGATTTCGGCGAGCGGCGCAAGCACGAAGGCGCGGTTGAACAGTTCCTTGTGCGGCAGCACCAGGTCGGGCGAATCGAGAGCTTTCCCGCCATAGAACAGAATGTCGATATCGATCAGGCGCGGCCCCCAGCGCACCCCTTCCGTGCGCCCGAGATCAGCCTCGACCGCCTTGACCTCGGCGAGCAGGGCGGACGGCTCCAGCATCGTCGTCGCCAGCGCGCAGGCGTTGGCGAAGTCCTCCTGGTCGAGATAGCCCCAGGGGGCCGTGCGATAGATCGAGGAAACTTTGATGATCGTGACGGCGCCGCGCTCCGAAAGACTGGCCAGCGCGCGCGCAATATTGGCCGGCTTGTCGCCGATATTGCTGCCAAGGCCGAGGCCGATTTCGACGGGTTTGCGATCAGGCGCGACGGATGGCATCGAAAACCTTGAAGGCCGCCAGATGTTCGGCTGCGTCATGCACCCGGAAGATCGCGGCGCCATTCGCCGCCGCGACGAGATTGGCGGCGAGCGTTGCAATGAGGCGCGGCTCGATTTTCATCGCGCCGATCGGCTCATCGCCGACGACCGCGCCGAGCAGGGATTTGCGCGATAGGCCGACGAGGATCGGCAGGCCATAATCCTTGAAGGCGCCGAGGCCTTGCAGCGCCTGCAGATTCTGCCGTCCCGATTTGGCGAAGCCGATGCCCGGATCGAGGATGATGCGGCCTGAAGGGATGCCGGCCGCCTCGGCCAGTTCCAGCGAGCGGTCGAAAAAGCGGCGCATGTCGCTGATGATGTCGCAGGCGGGATCGGCCGCTTCGCGATTATGCATGACGACGACGCCCGTCTGCGTTTCCGCCACAACATCGGCCATCGCCGGATCGCGCTGCAGGCCCCAGACGTCATTGATGAAGGCGACGCCCTGCGCCGCCGCGAAACGCGCGACGGAGGCTTTCGACGTATCGATCGAGACTGGCTGCGCGATGCTGTCAACCACGTCGGCGAGAAGCGGCGCGAGGCGCGCCTGTTCGACATCGGCCGGAACCGGCTCATGGCCCGGCCGCGTCGATTCGGCGCCGACGTCGATGATGTCGGAACCCTCCGCTGCGAGCCGCCGCGCCTGCGCCACGGCCGCCGCCGAGGTCTGGAACCTGCCGCCGTCCGAAAAGGAATCAGGGGTGGCGTTGACGATCCCCATGATCAGCGCGCCAGAGCCAATACGCTGAAGAAAGCGGTCGCGCTTTTCCGGCATGGCCGCGACGCCCGTTTGCGCCGGCGCCGCGCCGCCGGGCCGCAATGCTTCATTCGCGCTCAATGGCCGGCCGCCTTCGATGCCGCGCCGCTCAAAGGTCATGCCCTTCCTTGTCGGGATAGCCGCAGCGCCATTTCGCGACGAATCGCGTTGGGTGTTGACCGACCCATTGCGCGATCGTCGGCGGCGCCGACATCGCGCATTGCATCAGGCTCTCACCTTGATCGACGAAGGCGAGGCTCGTTTCTTCGCATGAATTCGGCTGGGCGAGCGCGCAAACGGTAAGGATCAATTCCATCAGTCCCATGGCGACCATGCCTCTTGCGCCCACGAACGGGGCGTGACCAAAACCGAATGGAGAGAATGGGGAATTCGCGACGAAAGCACAAGTTGCCGCGGCGGCGCTTTTTCCACGCCACCTGGCGGCGCTCGTCAGCGGGCCTGAAAGCCGGAGGATTGGCGCGCCTTCCCGATTGTGCCATGTAGATGGGCCAGTCAGGTGAGCACTGCAAAGGTTTGCTCAGCCGCGCTTCCGATGCAAACAGGATCAACCAGCATGCGAACTCCCATTCGCGCGACGAGAGACGGCGCCGGCGCCGGCGCGGCTTCACGTAAAATTGCGACAGCCGTCGCAGCCGTCGCTTTCGTCGCGTGGCTTCCCGCCGCCGCCTTCGCGGACGAAACGACGCCGGACAAGCAGCGCAAGGATTGGCCGTGCAAGCAGATTCTCGTCGACACGGTTTCGCTGCCGGCCGTCTGGTCAGGCCCCTCCATTGAGGATGTCGACTGGCGCGCCGACCCTGCCACGGCCGAACTCGTCCGCCTGCTCGCGGCGCGCAAGACGCCGCTCGATACCGCCGACCACGCCATTGAAAGCTTCGCCTCCGCGGCTGGCCCGGACAAGACGAAGAAGCTCACCGCGCTCTTCGCCGGGCTCTTCGCGACGCTGAACTCGGAGCGCAGCGAGATCATCGACGGATTGGTGCGGTTCGGACGCAAGCAGAAGGAACTCGCCGCCAGAATCAGGACCGAAAACGCCGAGCTTCAGAAGAGCCCTGACGCCACTGCCCCTGAAGGGGTCGCCGCCGACAATCCGCAATCAAAAAAGCTCGAGCTGGACCTGCGCGCCTTCGAGGAGGGCCAGCGCTCGATCAGCTTCGTGTGCGAAGCGCCGACGCTCGTCGAGCAGCGGTTGTTTGCGTTGGCGCGGAGCATCCAGAACAGCCTGGATTGAGCGGTGCGCCGCGCTGCGATGCCGCCTGGGCCGAAGGCTGCCTGAAGACGGCGCGGCGATCAAAGAGGCCGCGGCGCCGGGGCCCGAAACAACCCGGCGTCAGTTGCCCTTGGGCTTGTCGTGGTCGTCAAGGAGAGGCACGCCGTAAGAGTTGAGAATTTTGTCGATCTCGCCCTGATTCTCCGCGATAAGCCTGTTCAGCGTGCGTTTCCACTCCTGATCGGAATGGCGCACGCCAAGGCCCATGCGGTAGACCATCTTCGGCCCAGTCGTTTCGCTGACAAGCGGCGTCACCTGCAACGCCGGCTTGGCGTCCTTGGCGAAATTGCCGGCGATCGGTCCCCAGAGAATGCCGACGTCGATCACCCCGTCTTCAAGATCCTTGATCATGTCGGAGGTCGGCGCGTCGAAACGCGTATCGACCACCAGCGGGTAGGATTTGACGTTGGCGAGCAAGCCGTTGACGGCCAGGTTGTTCGCCGGCGGCGTGCCCGCGACGATGCCGATGCGCTTGCCCCTCAGCCGCTCATCCTCGAGCGTCGCAACGCTGTCGAGATCGCCGCCCTTTTTCGTGACCAGCGCATAGGAGGCGCTATAATAGGGGTTGGTCACCTGGACGAAATCGTCGCCCTGCGGCATCTCCATCACGACGTCGCATCGATGCGCGTTCAGCGTGTTGCGGACGAAGCCGGTCGAGTTCGGGTAAAAAGTATAGGCGACCGGCCGGCCGAGTTTCTGCGCCAGCAGTTCCGCGATCTTGTTTTCAAAACCCTGTCCCTCCTTGTTGGAGAAAGGGAGGTCGCGCGGATCGGCGCAGACACGAAAGACGTCAGGATCGACGAGTTCGATCGAAGTCTGCTCGGCCTCCTGCGCCCGCGCCTCGAACCGCGCCCCGAGAGAAGCGAGAACGGAAAGCGCGAGCGTAAGTTGCCAGATCGATTTCATTTATCGAGCCCGAGACATTCTTTTTCGGCCGTCGTCGCTTTGTCTTCCTTATCGACGCGACCCGGGGGACGTCCGCGCGGGATAGCGCCGGTCGAACGACCACGAATATAAACGTAAATGTCGTCAAGATAGCACATGACGTTTTTGTTATCGCCGAAGGCCGGCATAACGTTTGTCTGGCTCGACGTGACATTCTGCCGGCCGCCGACGACGATGCCGACGAACTCCGGATAGCTCATTGTCTTCAGCGAATTCTTGAGCGCCGGCGCATAGGACGAGCCTTCGGCGTCGGGCCCATGGCAGACGTGGCATTCGGAATGATAGCGCCGGAATCCGGAATAGGAAAACCAGTCAAGGGTGCCGTCGGGCTCGATCTTGTAGGTCGGATCGCCCTTGGCGTCCGTCCATTTGCCGGTTTCGTCCTTTTTGACGGCTGTTGGATCTCCGGGCGGCTCGGCCATGGCGGCGCCTGCGCACGAGAAGAGAGTTGCGGCGCACAAGGCCCGCGCCAAGGAGCTGAGATGCACGTGAATTTCCTTTGATATTGAATTCTACAACGATGAACCCCGGCGCGGCTGCGCCGAGGTCCGTTATCGTTGCCTACAGGACTGCTTATTTGTGCAGGGTGAACACGGTCAGCGTGCCGCCGAGAGCCGTGTAGTTCGAAAGAGCGGCGTAACCGCCGACCGCGCCGAGACCGGCCGTCGGATCGGTGAGGCCAGCCGCGAGACCGATGCCGGCCCAGCCGCCGACGCCGGAAAGCACCGCGACATACTCCTTGCCATCATGCTCATAGGCGTTGACGTTGCCGATGATGCCCGACGGGGTCTTGTACTTCCACAGCTCTTCGCCGGTCTTGGCGTCGACGGCCTTGAGGTAGCCTTCGAGCGTGCCGTAGAACACGACGTTGCCGGCGGTCGCGAGAGCGCCCGACCAAGCCGAGAACTGCTCCTTATCCGACCACACGATCTTGCCGGTCTTGGCGTCCCACGCGATGAAGTTGCCCATGTTGGTCTGGCCCGGAGGCGGATACATGGACAGGGTCGCGCCGACATAGGGCTGACCGGCGGTGTAGCTCACGCGGAACGGCTCGTAGTCCATGCACACGTGGTTGGTCGGGACGTAGTTCAGCTCCGTGATCGGCGAGTAGGCGGAAGGCTGTTCGTCCTTCGAGCCAAGCGCCGCGGGGCAGATGCCCTTGTAGTTGACGTCCTCGCCGGCGGAGCCGGGCGCGTATTTCGCGACCACTTCCGGACGGCCATACGTCTTGGACGACTTGTCCAAATCGATCTTGGTCGACCAGTTGACGGCCGGATCGTACTTCTCGGCGACGAGCAGTTCGCCAGTCACGCGATCGAGCGTATAGCCGTAGCCGTTACGATCGAAATGCACGAGAACCTTCTTCGAGCCCTGGTTCTGGAGAACCATTTCGTTGATGCCGTCATAGTCCCACTGATCGTGGGGGGTCATCTGGTAGATCCACTTGACCGCGCCCGTATCGGCGTTGCGGGCCCAGATCGACATCGACCATTTGTTGTCGCCAGGACGCTGCACCGGGTTCCAGGTCGAGGGGTTGCCGGACCCGTAGTAAACGAGGTTCAACTCGGGATCGTAGGAGATCCAACCCCAGGTCGCGCCGCCGCCGATCTTCCACTGGTCGCCCTGCCAGGTGCTGGTGGAGGAATCGGGACCGACCGGCTTGCCGAGAGCGGTGGTCTTTTCGGGATCGATCAGCGTATCCGCATCCGGACCCATCGAATAGCCGCGCCAAGCGAGCTTGCCGTCGGCGATGTTGTAGGCGGCAACGTAACCACGTACGCCGAACTCACCGCCGGACACGCCGATCAGAACCTTGTCCTTGACGACGAGCGGAGCGGAGGTTCCCGTGGCGCCCTTGGCCGGATCGGCGTCCTTGGTCTGCCAAACCGGCGCGCCGGTCTTCGCGTCGAGCGCGACAAGCGTCGTATCGGCCTGGTGCAGGAAGATCTTGCCGTCGCCATAGGCAACGCCGCGATTAACGGTATCGCAGCACATCACCGGAATGACGCTTGGATCCTGCTTGGGCTCATATTTCCAGAGGATCCTGCCATCGTTGTTGAGGTCGAGGGCGTAGACAATGTTCGGGAACGGCGTCGAGAAATACATCACGTCGCCGATGACGAGCGGGCCGCCTTCGTGACCGCGCAGAACGCCGGTCGAGAAACTCCACGCCGGAACCAGATCCTTGACGTTCTTGTTGGTGATTTGCTTGAGTTCCGTGTAGCGCTGATTGTTGTAATTGCCGGCCGGCTGAGACCAGTTTTTTGCGTCTTTCTGCAGGGTGATGAGTTCGTCATTGGCGAAAGCCGCGCCGTTCGCGATGAGCGCGGATGCGGCGACACAGGACAGTAGCAGTATTTTGCGCATGTATTTCCTCCGGACATTTCATAATGGCTGCGAAGCTTATGGTGCTTCTACAGCATGGTCTCACGTGTCTTTCCGGCAGCGTGTCACCACCTCAGCGAAACTTGAGCGATTGCCGCTTTCGTCCCGCTCCCGTCTTCGAACAGAGCCTCGGCCCCCGACCGTTGGCTCATGAAGCCGGAAAAGTACCGCGCACCTATACATTGTGCGGCGAGTTGACACAATAGTCATCGCGCGAGCCGCTTTCTTCCCGACCGGGAGCCTTCCCGATACGGCATGCGCGCCTCATGCATTTGATTTAACTAATCAATTTAAATCGCGAAGAGTTCTTCAGACCGCCGCGCGGATCGGATTGCGCCCGGAAACCCACATTACAAATGGGAAAAATATCTCGCGACAAACGGGCAAATTGTCTCGCAATTGCGAGGGGAAACCTCCGGTTTAACCAAGTCGAAGCCGCGTCGGCGCATCGGCCCCCCTGGCCCGAGCCAGGTCCATACGACGCGCCGCCGCCTTTAAAAAACGCCGCTCGACGCGATCGCGCCGTGGCCTCGATCACGATGCTCCTGGGATCGAATCGTGCTGAGCGCATGTGGCGCGATCAACCCCTATGTGTCGGGATGGAATGCGGGCGGCAAAGCGGACCTGCCTCATGCCGCTCTAGAAACAGCGGATCTCCGCCTCCGCTTCCGCGCGGCGAAGATCGTCTGACATGGCCTTCGCCTGTGGGCTATTGCGGAACATGTTGCCGACGGCGCCAAGGGCCAGGTCCATGCTCGCAACCGTTTCAGCCGCTTCGTACTTGTCGTAAGGCAGCAGCGAGGCGATCACGTCGATCGAGCAGGCGCAGCGTTTGAGCGCCTCGCGCGTCTCCCCATTGGTCTTCATGCAGACATAGACGAAATCGGCCCGCGCCTCGGTCGGATAATCATTGACGTCGGCGGCGCGCGCGGGGGTCATCGAGAGGACAAGAAGCGCTGCGCTGGCGATTTTCAACATTGCATATTCCATATTGATTCGTGGTCGGACCTGATTTGGCGCCCGAAGCGATCCGGCGCAGGTTTCGCGTCCGCGAGGGGCGTTCCCGAACCGCGACGCCGTCCGGCGCGGCGGAAACCCGCCCTCAACATAGCCAGAGGCCGATGCGATGGCCAGCGCCAAAAGGCGCCCGTGTTTTGCGGCGGCGGAAGCCGAAAGATCCGAGCAGGATGTGAGCGGAAAGGGGGCTTCCGCTTTGCTTCATCCCGTCCTATCGGCGCGGGTCGCGGCGAAGGCCGGAACCTCCGCCGCGAAAGCCTCGAGCCAGGCGGCGAGCCCCGGAAAGCGCTGCCGCCAGGCGCCCTCGAAACGCAAATCGAGATAGCCGAGCGCCGCCGCGAGACCGATATGCGCCGCATCGCGTTTTCCACACGGCGGCGCGGCCGCGAAGGCGGCGAGACCCCGCTCGGCCTTTTCGGCCTGCCTCGCGAGCCACGCCGGATCCTGTTTGCCCGGATCGCGCATGCGCTGCTCATAGATCTGGAGGATGCTCGCCTCCATCACGCCATCGGCCAGGGCGGCCCGCGTGAGGCAGTCGAAGCGCGCGGCGGGCGAGGCCGGAATGAGCACGTCGCCGCCGGCAAGATGGTCGAAAAATTCCACGATCACGCGGCTATCGAAATAGGTCGCGCCCCCGCTCAGCGTCAGCACCGGAATCTTGCCCAACGGGTTCAGCTTGGCGAGCGCGCCGTCCGGATCGGCGGTATCGGCGGCGACGATCTCGATCGCTCCTGTCAGGCCGGCGAGGCCGGCGGCGATGCGGACCTTGCGGCCAAAGGGCGATGGCGACGACGTTCGCAAAATCATCATGGCGCTGATCTCTCCGCTGAACGGCCGGCGCGACGCGCGCCCGGGCTGCGCGCCTGATACCCGATCGGCGGCCCGCTGACGAGCTTTAGCTAGCGCCGCGTCAATCGGCCGGACAGGCGTCGATTGCCTTGATGCGAGACGCGACGCGCAGGCTCGGATAGCCGTCGGCGACATTGTTCATAAAAAAAGTGCCGGTGTCGCCCGGTTCGACGATGCCGGACGCGGTCAACGTCACGTCCTGAAGCGCGAGGCTCTGGGCGCCGATCTCGACGCGGCGGATGATCTTGCCCGGGAGCACATTATTGACGTCCCAGGTGAAGGCGTTGGCGAAGGCGACGACCGAGGAACTCGCCGAGCGGACTTTCTTAAGCTCGGCGTCGTCGACGGGCTGCGGCTTGCAGGCGTCTATCTTGACGTCGAGCCCCCGCACCTTGAGGCGCGCCTCAGCCTGCTCCTCGCAGTCGTCGCGGCAATCCGCCATGAGATCGCGAATGCCCTGATCGTCGATCCGGGAATCCGTCATCTTCGCCTTGAGGCAGGCATGGAAACAGGTCTCGGCGGCGCGGCTCGATCCTGCCGCCGAGACAAGGGCGCCCGCGCAAACGCCAATCAGCAACATCGCCTTCGCCATCGATGATCTCCCTTCGGCCGCAGCCCACGCCGTGCGATCATCGACCTATACGTTCGGGAACCGAGATTGGGTTCAGCGGCCAGAGCCAGATTGAAGATGTCTTCGCGCTCAGGCGCCTTCGAGCCGCGCGATCAAATGATCGCCCGCGGCGCCGCCGAGCCGCCGGCTGAGGCTTGGCAGCATCTGCCGCGCCTCCGCCTCCAGGCAGAAGGGCGGATTGGCGATGATGAGGCCGTTTCGCGCGAGCGGCCCCCGCGCCTCGGCCAGCCCGACGCCAAGCTCCAGCCGCAGGGTCGAGCCGACGCCGCTCGCCGCAAAATCGCGCCCGAGCGCGGCAGCGAAAGCGTCGGCGGCGGCGCGGTCCTTGACTGGATGCCAGAGCATAAAAACACCGCCCGGCCATTTGCGCGCCGCCGCCGGCAGCGCCAGCGCGAGACGGGCGAACTCATCCGGCGCCTCGAAGGGCGGATCGATCAGCACGAGTCCGCGGCGCTCGACCGGCGGGATGAAGGCCTTGAGCCCATTATAGCCATCGATCCCGATCGCCTTGGCGCGTCGGTCTTTATGCAGATTGGCCTTCAGACGCTCGAAGGCGGCCGGATGGAGTTCGCAGGCGATCAGACGATCTTGCGGCCGCAGCAGGGCCGAGGCAATCAGCGGCGAGCCCGGATAGCGCGGCGGATCGGCGCTCGGAGCGGGATGAGGAAAAGTGGAGCCCACTTTTCCGCCCGCATCACGCTCAAAACTTTTGGGCTGGACCAGCGGCGCGACAATGTCGGCGTAGGGCTGGATCAGCGCCTGCGCCGCAGGTTCGAGCGGTCCGTCGAGAAGGCGCTGGACGCCGCCGCGCCATTCGCCGCCGCGCGACGCCGCCTCGCCTGAGAGATCGTAAAGGCCGCTTCCGGCGTGGGTCTCGATGAAGCGCAGCGGCGCCGGCTTCTGGCGAAGGTAAAGCAGGATCCGCGTCAGGATAATATGCTTGAAGACATCGGCGAAATTGCCGGCGTGGAAATCATGCGCGTAATTCAAAGAGTCACAGCGCCGGCGGCACGGCGACCGGCCCGATCGGACAGCCGCGCCGGGCGACCTCCGGGCAGGCGTGAAAATCGCGCAGATCCTTGGAAAAGCAAATCCGCACTTCCTGCAGCGCGCCGCGCGCGCAGGCGACGCCCATCATGCCAGGCCGCAGCCGGTTGTTGGCGGCGATGAAGGCGCGTTCGATGTCGATCGCGGTCCAGTTCTGGTCCGCCGTCGCCTTCTGGAACGGCGGCGGAATCACGATGGCGTCATGCGCGCGCCGCACGTCGGCGAAATAATCCGTCGGGCTTTTTCCGGCGCAGACACCGTGCTTGCGCCATTCATAGCGCGCGAGGCCCTCGCTCGGGTAGAGGCCCGCCGCCCCCTGCAGGGCGATGCGCGAGGGCGTTTGCGCGCCGGAGCCGCAGTCCTGCGGATAGCCATGCTCATATTGCGGCCAGAGGCCATGCACGACGAAGCCAAGGCCCGCGCCCGGATCGCACTGGCCGCGCGCACGGGCGCCCGCTGGCGTGCGGCAGAAGCCCGGCGACCAGGACAGCGAAAGCACGTAGAAATCGAATTCGCCAGCAACGCCGGATGCGCCGCCGGGCCCGCGGCGCGGCTGATAGGCGGGCTGGAGCGAAGGCTCGCCGTCGGGCGCGGCGGGCTTCGCCTGATCGGCGCATTCATCGAGAACGCAGCCGGAATTTTCCGCGCGGACGCCAGCCGCAAAGCTGAGAAAGAGCGCGGCCGCGATCAGCGGCCGCAGCGCAGAGAGATCAAGGCGCGGGCGCGGCATCAGGCGCCTCAGGGCCGCGCCATCTTGCAGTTCGGCGCATTGGCGTCGAAACGGTCGAGGCCGTTGACGCACCATTCGATGCCGAACTGGTCGCCGATGCCACCAAGATCCTTCGAGATCGAATAATCAACCGAGCGCACCTTGGCGTCGCTCATGTGGACACGGGCCTCGCAATAGCGCCGCGGAATGTAATCGAGGCCGTTCGAGCGGAAGCCGATCTCGCGAATATCCTCGAAGGCCACAATTTCGAGGCCGGTGCGCCAGAATTCGCTTTCACGTTCATGAAAACGGGCCAGGATTTCGTTCAGCGGCGCATCGTCGGCGCAGGCGGGGAGCACGCTGTCAAAGGGCTCATAGCGCCGCTCCGACGGCACCAGCGGACGGGCCAAAGAGGGGATGGCGGCTCCAAGGCTCGCGGCAAACAGCGCGGCCGTCGCGAGGGCCGCGGCAAAACCGGAAATCCTGTGCGCCATCGAAGAAGCTCCGCCATAGAGATCAGAGCGCCCATCGGGACGATGCGAAGACGCTCCAAAACGCCGGGGACGATGCGTCGCAAAGGCCTAGCCGTCAAGAGGGAGCCCCCTTTCGCCCAGGCGCCGCCGCGCTTCGCCGGCCGGCTGCGCAGAAAAAATTCCCGCCGTCAGAACCGGAACGCGTGAAACGGTCTATAATATAAAATAGAGAACAAGCGCCGTTCGCGCCGGACGAATGCGCCCATTGCGACAGACCGCCGTTCTCGAAGCGCGCCGGAACCAGGCGCGGCGCCTGCGCGCGGCCTTGAACGGCCTACCCGTCCGCCGCCTGATGGAGTGCGGTCACATGACGACTGTCAAGCAGTTGCTCGATCACAAGGGGCATGAGGTCTATTCGATCCGTCCGGACGCCACGGTCTATGACGCGATCAAGATGATGGCCGACAAAAACATCGGCTCGCTGGTCGTAATGGATCGCGGCAGACTCGAAGGCATCATAACGGAGCGGCACTATGCAAGGAACATTGTGCTGGCGGGCCGCGCTTCCCCGGCAACCCCCGTTCGCACCATCATGGAAACCAACGTGGTCTACGCCACGCCCGAGCAAACGGTGGAAGAATGCATGGCCGTCATGACCGACAAGAAGATCCGGCATCTTCCGGTCATTCAAGACGGCGAGTTGATCGGCATCATATCGATCGGCGATCTCGTGCAGGCGATCATCAGCCACCAGCAATTCACCATCGAACAATTGGAGTTTTATATTCACCACTAAACAGTAGCCGCTGAAAATTTTGGAGCTGAGCCGGAGCATCTCCATTCGGGTCGGGGTTCAGGGCCGCGGTCGCCGCGCGATCGTCCGCCTCTCGCGAAGATGCTCCACGCGCCTGCCGATGACGATCGGCGATGTGCGCGGCATTGGGTCGCTTGGTCCATTGTCCCGGTGCTTGACCCGCATCAATGCGGCTTCAACGCGGCGGCATAGCGTCCCGCATGGGCGGCCCCTCGACGCGGGCCGAAAGGGCGCGAAACTTCCAGATTCAACAGCGGAAAGTCTGTTTGACCAGGAAGCGTCGGATTCGGGGGAAAGATGATCACCACATTCGTACGTCTCAAGACGGACCGCGCCATCATTCCGGCGATCTTGAAAGATGACGTTTACTACGATCTTTCGGCGATCGCGTCCGACATTTCGGCCGAGGCGATCGCCAGCGGCGCGCTCGACGACGTGAGCACCGACGGGCTCCCGATCGTCGAAAACGCGGCTTCGCTGGAGGCGCCGATCGCTGGCGTGCGCCAGATCGCGGCGACCGGATTCAACTACAAGGCGCACATCGCCGAATTCAAGGTTCCAACACCGACCGAGCCGGAACTTTTCCTAAAATCGCTCGCCTCGCTGACCGGTCCATTCGATCCCGTTCGCCGCGGCCCTAACCCCGGCTGCAAGCTCGACTGGGAAGTCGAACTCGGCATCGTCATCGGGCGCGAGGCAGAGGACATCGACCGCGAGCAGGCTGGGAACTACATCTTCGGCTATCTTTGCATCAACGATATCTCAGACCGCGCCACCCAGATCGACGCGGACAAGCAACAGCACCTTGTCCGCGCCAAATCGCGCCGCACCTATTCGCCCGTCGGGCCGTATCTGGTGCGCGGCATCGACCCTGGCGACCTCGGCCTCTGGACCAAGGTCAACGGCGTCTTCGAGCAGCAAGGCAACACCTCCGACATGCTGTTCGACGTTTACGACATCGTGGCCTATTTCTCGCGCTACCTGCCGCTGCTGCCGGGCGACATCATCGCCACGGGAACGCCGCCGGGCGTCGGCTTCGGCAAGAACCGCTTTCTCAATCCCGGCGACGTTTTGGAATGCGGCGTTGCCGGGCTTGGCGCCCAAAGGCATCACGTGGTCGCCTGATCGCGAGCGACGCTCGCGACCTCAGTTGCATACGCGACTAAGAAAGCCGGCAGGCCGAAAACCCAACCGACCATCGCCGCGACGTCTCAGCCCCGGTTGTAAACGTCCTGCAGACGGACAATGTCGTCCTCGCCGAGATAGGAGCCGGTCTGCACCTCGATCAGTTCGAGATCGATGCGGCCTGGATTGGCCATGCGGTGGACGCAGCCGATCGGCAGATAGATCGATTCATTCTCATGCACGAGCACGACCTCGTCGTCGCGCGTGACCTCGGCGGTGCCCTTCACCACGATCCAGTGCTCGGCGCGATGGAAATGCTTTTGCAGCGACAGCCGCTCGCCGGGCTTTACGACGATGCGCTTGACCTGATAGCGCGCGCCCTGATCGACCGATTGATAATAGCCCCAGGGCCGATAGGAGCGCTTGTGGTGGAGCGCCTCCGCGCGATTGTCGGTTTTCAGCTTGTCGACGAGTTGCTTCACGTGATCGCCATACGCATTGTCGAGGACAAGCACGGCGTCCTGTGTGGTGACGACGATGACATTGTCTACGCCGACGATTGTGGTCAGATGATCGGGCGAACGCACGAGGACGTTCGACGCATGCATGACGACGCCATGGCCGCGAACCGAATTGCCCTTTTCGTCGCGATCCGACAATTCCCAGACGGCGGCCCAGTTGCCGACGTCCGACCAGCCGATGTCGGCGGGGACGACGGCCGCCTTGTCGGTGCGCTCCATGACCGCATAGTCGATCGAGATCTTCGGCGCGCGGCTGAAGGCCTCCTTGTCGAGCACGACGAAATTCAGGTCGACCTTCGCCTTGGCGACGGCCTCAGCCGCCGCCTCCGCGATGGCGGGGGCGAATTTCTGCAGTTCGGCCTGCATCACATCGGCGCGGAAAAAGAAATTGCCGGAATTCCACAGATAACCCTCGGCGATGTAGCGCTCCGCCGTGGCGGCGTCCGGCTTTTCGACGAAGCCGGCCACCTTCAGCACCGCGCCGTCCTGCGTCACCGGCTTGCCGGTCTTGATATAGCCATAGCCGGTCGCCGGTCCCGTCGGCTTGACGCCGAGCGTCACGATGTAACCCAGCGCGGCCGCCTCCGCCGCCTGTTTGCACAGCGCGATAAAGCCCTGCCTGTCCTGCACGACATGATCGGCGGCGAGCACTGCGACGATCGTGTCGGGGCCGGCCTCGGCGGCGATTTCCGCGCCGACCGCGACGGCGGGGCCGGAATCGCGGCGGACCGGCTCCAGAACGATGCGCGCCTCAAGGCCGGTCTCGGCCAGCTGCTCGGCGACGAGGAACCTGTATTCCTGATTGGAGATCACGACCGGCGTTTCGAACACGCTGTCGTTGAGCATTTCGGCGGCGGTCTGGAAGGTCGAACGGGCGCCGATGAGGGAGATGAATTGCTTCGGCAGGCTTTCGCGCGACTCCGGCCAGACCCGCGTGCCCGAGCCGCCGCACATGATGACCGGAAGGATTTTCGCCATTCTTCACATCCCCCTTAACATCGACTTGGAACATCGACTCGAAAAATCGACTTGGCCAAACCGGCTGAGCCGTCCGCCGGGATCGCGTTTTCTGCGCTGGTATACGACCGCTTGCGTCAAGCGGCCAAGACCCAGTTACGTTGTGATTTTCGCACTTTGCCCGGATAAGCTGCATCCAGCCCAGACGATCCGGCCCCGCCGCGCTCCAGCCCCCGTCGAGGGGAGCCGGATTGAGCTGAACGGCTGCAGTTACGACTATATACTGGCCTTTGCGAAATGTCGCCCCCCTCCGGCGCCGCCTGCGACTGGCCGCGGATTCTGCGTTTGACGACGTCGCGCCGATGGCCCAGATTTCCGCCGCCCCGGCGTTTCACCCGCGACGCAAGCCGAATCATGGGCGGAAGCCGGCCGGCCAGGAAAACTCCGGCCAAGAGAAACCTTGCCGAGAAGGCCCATGAATGGGGAGACCTGATTTTCGCATGGAGCGCCAGCTCGCCAGGCTCGGCGTCTGGCCGGTGGCCGGCGTCGACGAGGCCGGACGCGGACCCCTCGCCGGGCCCGTCGCGGCGGCGGCGGTCATCCTCGATCCACGGAATTTGCCGCGCGGGGTCAATGATTCCAAGCTCTTGACGCCCGACGCGCGGGAAGATCTGTTCGAGGCCATCATGGCCCGCGCGCTCGCCGTCGCCATCGGCTTCGCCACCGCGGCGGAAATCGACGCCGTGAACATCCGGCAGGCGACCTTCCTCGCCATGCGCCGCGCGCTCGGCGCGCTGTCCGCGCCCCCCGCCTACGCCCTTATCGACGGCAATGACCTTGCGCCCGGCCTTTGCTGCGCGGGCGAAACCATCGTCAAGGGCGATGGCGCGATCCTCTCCATCGCCGCCGCCTCCATCGTCGCCAAGGTAACCCGCGACCGGCTGATGCGCCGCCTCTGCGCCATCCACCCCGCCTATGGTTTCAGCCAGCACGCCGGCTATGGCACGCGGGCCCATCTCGCCGCCATCGAGGCGCATGGTCCGTGCCCCTATCATCGCCTGAGTTTCAGCCCGTTCCGGCAGGTCTGAGGCGGCCCTCGCCGGACCGTCGGCAAAGAGGAGATCTCGATGAACGCGCCCGCACCCGTAACGAGGGAAGCCTCCTTGGACGCGCTTCTCGAAAGGCAGCGCGCGGCGTTTTTGCGCGAAGGCCCGCCGACGCTTGCCGAAAGGATCGCCGATCTTACAAAGCTGAAGACCGCGCTGCTGGCGCGGCGCAACGAATTCGCCGCGGCGGTCGACGCGGACTTCAGCCATCGCTCGGCCTATGAGACGATGATCATGGAGATCGTCCCCCTCGTTCAGGGGATCGATTATCTGAAGCGCAATCTGAAAGGCTGGATGCATCCGCGCCGCCGCCGCGTCGGCGTCAATTTCCTGCCGGGCAAGGCGCAGATCCTCTATCAGCCTCTCGGCGTCGTCGGCATCATGTCGCCCTGGAATTATCCGCTGTCGCTGACCCTCATGCCGCTGGCGACCGCCATCGCCGCGGGCAACCGCGCCATGATCAAGCCCTCCGAATTCACCCCGAAGACGACCGAGCTTCTCGCCGCCATGCTGGGCGAAACCTTCGCCGAGGAGCAGGTCGCCGTCGCAACCGGCGGCCCGGAGGTCGGCGCGGCTTTTTCCGCGCTCCCCTTCGATCATCTGATCTTCACCGGCAGCACGGCCGTTGGCCGCGCCGTGATGCGCGCGGCGAGCGATCATCTCGTTCCGGTGACCCTTGAGCTTGGCGGTAAATCGCCGGCCATCGTGGAGCCGGGTTTCCCGCTGGAGCGCGCCGCCGCGCGCATCGCCGCCGGCAAGCTCGCCAATGCCGGCCAGACCTGCATCGCCCCGGATTACGCGCTACTGCGCGAGGCCGACATCGTGCCTTTCATCGCCGCGTTTAAGGCCGCTGCTTTGAGGCTCTATCCTGGCGGCGCTGCGGACCCCGCCTTCGCCGCAATCGTCAATGCGCATCATCACGCCCGGCTCGAAGGGTTGATCGCGGACGCAAGCGCGAAAGGCGCGCGCATCGTCGAGATCGGCGCTGCGGACGCCGCCAACGGTCAGAAGCTCACGCCCGCGCTTGTCCTCGACGCCACACCCGAGATGCGCATCCTGCAGGAGGAGATCTTCGGCCCCCTCCTGCCGCTCATCGCCTATCGCAACGTCGACGAGGCGATCGCCTATGTCAACGCCCGCCCGCGCCCGCTGGCGCTCTATGTCTTCGGCGAAGATGGCCCCGCGCGGCGCAAGATTCTGGAGCGCACGACAAGCGGCAACGTCACCATCAATGATACGGTGATGCATTACGCCATCGACGACCTGCCGTTCGGCGGCGTCGGCGCTAGCGGCATGGGCGCCTACCACGGCGAAGAAGGTTTTAAAGCCCTCTCCCACGCCAAGGGTGTTTTCGAGCAGGCGAATTGGAACCTCGCCAGCCTGCTGCGCCCGCCCTATGGCCGCGTCGCCGACGCCGTGCTGGCGCGCCTGCTCCGGTGATCCCTGAAAATTCAGGATTTCGCCTTGGCGAAGCGCCGAAATTCTGCTCGGCTCCTCACGGCGCATGATTTAGCGGGAGACAAGCCATGGACGTCAAGGCGGCAGGCGTCGAGCCGGGGCAGCGACGCCTCAACGGTCCGCAGACGACGGGCCGCGATTACCGCTCCCTGAGCGAGGCGCGGTTCGCCGTCAGGCGCACCAACGACATCGGGATCACGGTCCGGGACGGCGCGACGCTGCGGGCCGACCTCTACCAGCCCGACGCCGACGGCCGATTTCCGGCGCTGATCTCCTTTTCCTGCTATCCCCGCCAAATCCAGGATCTCGGCGCGCCGCTCGGCTTCATCGAAGCGGGCGCCACCGATTTCTTCGTCCCGCGCGGCTATGCCCAGATCATCGCCAATGCCCGCGGAACCGGCGGCTCGGACGGCGTCTGGACCCTTCTCGACCAGCAGGAGCGCGACGACCTTTTCGATCTCGTCGAATGGGTCGCCGCACAGCCTTGGTGCGACGGCAATGTCGGCATGCTCGGCATTAGCTATTTCGCCATGGCGCAGCTCGCCGCCGCGGTCGAGCGACCGCCCCATCTCAAGGCGATATTTCCGGTCGCCGCAACCGACGACGTCTTCGAGGTCGTTTGGCATCATGGACTGCTCAACGCCGGCTTCATTTCCGCGTGGCTTCCAGCCGTCGGCGTGATGGCCGGGAAGGACCCGCAGTTCTGGCATAAGGAGCGCTTCAACATCATCCGGCATATCCTCGCCGTCCCGGCTATCCACGAGCGGCTTGGGCGTCTCAACGGCGAGGCGATCGTCGCCGTTCTGAAGAACCTCATCCACGCCCATTATGCCGAAGAGCCGTTCGGGCGCCTCTGGCGCGAGGTCGCCGTCGAGCATCCGACGCATGATGCGTTCTGGGACGCGCGCGACATGCGCGCCCGTCTCGGGCGCGTCGATATCCCGGTCTATCTCGGCTGCGACTGGGAGAATGTCCCGATGCACCTGCCCTCGACGTTCGGCGCCCTGAAGGCGCTGGCGCACAACCCGAACGTGCGCGTCGCCCTGCTGCCGCCCGCCGGCCTGTCGTGGCCGTGGGAGAGCCTGCATTACGAGGCGCTGGCCTGGTACGACCATTGGCTTAAGGGGCGCGATACCGGGATCATGGATGGGCCGCCGATCCGCTATGTGCTGCCTGGCGCGCAGGGCTGGCGGACCGCTGAAACATGGCCGCCGGCCGAGAGCAGGTTGACCGCCTTCGCGCTGCGCGCCGACGGGTCGCTTGCCGAGCAGGAGGGCGAGGCCGGAGCGAGATCATACCTCTACATGCCCGCCGATTCGGGTCGTCCCGCCAACGCAAACCCGCCCGCACTGCCGTCCTCGCTCAGCTGGGAGACGGCGCCCCTCGCCGCCGACTTCGACTTCGCCGGCGATATCGAGATTGAACTCGAAGCGATCATCACCGCGCTCGATACGGGCTGGATCGCCGTGCTCTATGACGTCGCTCCAGAGGGAGAACCGTCGGCGATCACCGCCGGCTGGCTGCGCGCCGCCCTGTCGCGCGTCGATGAGGCGGCGAGCGCGCCCGGCGCGCCCGCGCTCGATTGCCGCGAACCCGTCGCCATTCCGCTCGGACAGCGCGTCGCTTATCGGATTCCAATGGTCCCGAACGCCCGCCGCATCGCCGCCGGGCGCCGGCTGCGCCTCGTCCTCGCCTCGGCGGACGAACTGGACGACGCGCCGACGATCATGGGCTTCACCCACGTCTCAGTCCGCGAGGCAAGCGTCAACACCATCTACAGCGCGTCGCGCCTGCTGCTGCCGGTCCTGCCCGCGTGAAGCAGCGCGGACGCTTAGCCCTTTAGCGAGGCGCCCAGCCGGTCGAGCAGAAATTCTGTCCCGCGCTCGCGCGAGCCGGCGTCGTCATAGCCGTCGAGAAAGGCGCCTTGTTCATTCACCACCAATCGCGTGCCGGCGCCAGCCGGCTCAAGCTCGATGGTGGCCAGCGAGACCGAGATCTTGCGGTCGTCGAGGTGCATCTCATAGGCGTAGACGAGGCGCGCGTTCGGGATCACGTCGAAATAGATCGCCTCGAAATGCGTGGTGACGCCGCTCGACCAGCGCCCCTTGAGGCATTCGCGTCCGCCCGGGCGAACATCCATCTCGCGCTCAACAATCTCATAGCCGTCGCCGCCGCTGAACCAGCGCGCCTTGGCCGCCATGTCGGTCAGCGCGCGAAACACTTGCGCGGGCGAGGCGTCATAGGTTCGCTCCAGCGTAAAAGAGGCGTGCACGACGGATCGGTTCTCCGCGGTCTTGATGCGCGCCACCTCGCGCTCCAGTTTGTCGAGCGTCGTGCGCCAGCCCTCGGGGGCGCCCTCGATCGCAAACAGGAAGGCGGGGTCGAAAACTTCATAGATCTGGCGCACGATGATGCGGGTTCCGACCCCTTCGTCGCTGAAGGTGACGGTGGTGTGCGCGTTGAATTTCTGCTCGGCGCCGACCGCGATCCCGGTGCGGAACACGAGCCGCTCCGGCGCCGCGATCTCGATATATTCGCCTCTAGACCAGAAGTCCCGTCCCTCTGGCGAGCGCATGCAGACGTCGAAGACGCCGCCGGGGCGGAAATCGATCGTCGCCTCGGGCACACTATAACTCTCCGGACAGAACCAGCGCTTGACATGCTCCGCGCTGCTCCACGCCTTGAACACCAGGGCACGCGGCGCCGCAAGGCTGCGTGCAATCACCAGTTCAGGCGGTGCGCCTGTCTTCAACTCATTCGCCTGAGCCATCGCCATCTCCTTTGGCATTCAATTCTTCAAGGTAGCCGCCGAGCCGATCGAGCCGTCGCTCCCACTCGCCGCGACGCGCGTTGATCCATTGCTCGGCGAGGCTGATCGCCTTCGGTTCGATCCGGCAGGTCCGCACCCGGCCGATTTTTTGCGAAACCACCAGTCCTGAGCCCTCCAGTATGGAGAGATGCTGCATCACCGCCGGCAGCGACATGGCGAGCGGACGCGCAAGCTCGCTGACCGAGGCGGGGCTCCGCGACAGCCGCTCGAGCATCGCCCGCCGCGCCGGATCTGCGAGGGCATGAAAGGTGAGGTCGAGCGCAGCGGATTGGTTAATCATACACTTAACTATCATGGCGCAAACGATTAAGCAATCACTTTAGTATCGGTTTTCTCGCCGGGAGATCGCCGCCAAGGCAACGCGCCGCCGACCTGAAAACAGCGCTGAGAGATATGAGGTGTCGACTGTATTCATATACGCGCCGACACTTGACGACACTAAATAACACGGTGGAATTAGGTATTGATTAAGGTTAATGATAGAAGCGGAATGACTGATAATTTTGTCACAATGATCAAGCGGCGATATAGTTTATGCCGTCGAAAAAAAAATCGGCGGAAGCAGCAGAACGACGCACAGTTTAGCCAAAGCGCGAAGCGAAGCTTCTTCCGGGTAGGCCGACTTGAGCGACATAACGCTTGATCTGGTCCGTGAGGAGACTAAATGAAACACCCGCCGGAAACCCACCTCAATATCCTCTCTGTCGCCGAGCGCCTGTTCTCCGAGATTGGGTTCGAAAAAACGACGATAGCCGATATCGCCCGGGAATTGCGCATGTCGCCCGCCAACGTTTACCGCTTCTACGCGGCGAAGGCCGAGATTAACGAAGCGGTGGGACGCCGCCTTCTTGGCCTGACGGAGGCCGTCGGCGACAGCATCGTCGAGAGTTCGGAGCCGGCGCGCGAGAAATTGCGGGCGTTGCTGGCCGGGATGGAAGCGGCCAACGAGCAGCGATTCATCTCCGATCGCAAGTTGCATGATCTGCTTGAGAGGGCGTTCAGCGAGAACTGGACCATCGCCCGCGCGCACATTCAAAAGCTCACCAAGCAGCTCCGCGAAATCATCTCCCAAGGCAATCGCGATGGGGTTTTCGCCGTCGGCGATTGCGAGCGCGCGGCGACCATCATGCGCAGCGCCAGCATCCGGTTCTGGCATCCCCACCATTTGGCGGAAGGCGCGCAAGAACCCGAGCCGACGCTGGATGACATGGTTGATTTTTGCCTTGCCGCCTTCGCGCATGGGGCGCCCGCGCCGAACGCCAGCAACCTCGACTGCGCCGATCCGGCAGCTCAACGCGACAAGACAGCCGCAAGCTGAATCGTTGCTGGAATGATTTGACGCCAAGGGCGCAGCGCGCGTCGCATGTGGCGCGCTTCCGTGCGCGGCCGACTCCGCAGATGCGGCGCGACCGGAATGCCCGCCAAAGATGCGCCTTCGCGGAGCTGGACGATCCGCGCAAATTCGGCAAATCTCCCGCCCACGTGATTTGGCTCCGGCCGCCGCCGGACGTAATGAAACGCGGGTCTGACTTCATTCCGCAATTCCGGCCGCGAAGGCGCCCCCTCCGATGATTTCGAGCCCCGCGCCGGACAGCCGCCAGGCTTATCTCGCCGGCATCGCCTGCTACGTGCTTTGGGGCATTCTGCCGCTCTATTTTCACCTGCTGGCCGCGTTCGGCGTCGGATCTTTCGAGATGGTCGCCAATCGCGCCCTTTGGGCGGCGCCCTGGGCGGGCGCGCTCGTCCTGCTCGCGCGGCAGGGCGGCCATGTCGCGGCGGTTCTGCGGCGCCCGAAAACGCTCGGCATCCTCGCGCTCTCGACACTCGCCATTCTCTGCAACTGGACGATCTATGTCGCGGCGGTGAACGCCGGCCACGTCATCGAGGCGAGCCTTGGCTATTACATCAATCCGCTGATGAACATGGCCGCCGGCGCGCTATTGTTTCGCGAACGGATGGACCGCGCCGGCAAGATCGCCGTCGGCTTCGCCACCATCGGCGTCGCCATTCAGACCGCAGCGCTTGGCGCGATCCCCGTGATCTCGCTCAGCCTCGCCACCACCTTCTGCATCTACGCCATCCTGCGCAAGCAGGCGAAGGCCGACGCGCAGACGGGCCTCTTCATCGAATGCGCCTATCTCACCCTCCCCGCCCTCGTCTACGTGCTGCATCTGCAGGCGAGCGGCGCCGGCCATCTCGGCGCCGGCGCCGCTGCGACGCTGCTGCTGATGGCGGCAGGCCCGGCTACGGTGGTTCCGCTCGCCCTCTTCGCCTGGTCCGCGCGCCGGCTCGCCCTGAGCGCGGTCGGCTTTCTGCAGTTCATCGCGCCGACCCTTCAGTTTGCGCTCGGCGTCGCTTTCGGCGAATCGCTGACGCCGATGCGCGCCCTATCCTTCGCCTTCATCTGGCTCGGCGTCGGCGTCTTCGCCTTCGGCGCATGGCGGCAGACGCGCGTACTAGAGGCGGTGTAGAGAAGCGCCGTCCAAAAACGGGACAGGCCCGGCGCCCCCTCCGTAACGCGCCCTTCATCTTGATCAAGGTAAACAAAGACCGTCACTTGCGTAGCGGTTTTTAATCATGCGTCCAGCATCCGCCGGAGCGGCAACGCTCGCCAACGGCGCCACTTCCCCGATTAAGGTTCTGCGTACGGGGACGTCGCCGAAGCGAGCGCCCTTTCCGGCGGCTGTCGGCGCCGCTCCGCCGCTGAACCAGATCCTCGTCGGCGATTGCCTCGCCGAGCTGGCGCGCTTGCCCGCCGCCAGCGTCGATCTCGTCTTCGCCGATCCGCCCTATAATCTACAGCTCGAATCGAGCCTGTCGCGGCCGGACCAGAGCCTCGTCGACGCCGTGGACGACGATTGGGACAAATTCGCCAGCTTCGCCCATTATGATTCCTTCACGGCGTCATGGCTCGAAGCGGTGCGCCGGGTGATGAAGCCGGACGCGACGCTCTTCGTCATCGGCTCCTATCACAACATCTTCCGCGTCGGCTCCCTGTTACAGGATCAGGGCTTCTGGATCTTGAACGACATCGTCTGGCGCAAGACCAACCCGATGCCGAATTTTCGCGGCCGGCGCTTCACCAATGCGCATGAAACGCTGATCTGGGCCGCGAAGGATCAGAACGCCAAGAACTACCGCTTCAATTACGAGCTGCTCAAAGCCGGCAATGAGGATTGCCAGCTTCGCTCCGACTGGCTGTTTCCGATCTGCACCGGCGGCGAGCGGCTGAAGGATTCCAACGGCCGCAAGACCCACCCGACGCAAAAGCCCGAGGCCCTGCTGACGCGCATTCTTCTCGCCGCCACCAATGCCGGCGATGTCGTGCTCGATCCCTTCTTCGGCTCGGGCACCACAGGCGCCGCCGCCAAACGGCTGGGGCGCGATTTCATCGGCATCGAGCGCGACGAAACCTACGCCGCGGCAGCCCGCGCGCGCATCGACGCCGTCGAGCCGCTGCCGCCGGACTCCATCGCCACCACGCCCAGCCGGCGTTCGGAGCCGCGCGTCGCCTTTTCCGCCATCGTCGAGGCCGGCCTCATCGTGCCGGGCGCAACGCTCTTCGACGAAAAGCGCCGCCACAAAGCCACCGTCCGCGCGGATGGAACCATCGCGCTCGGCGCCGTCGTCGGTTCGATCCACAAGATCGGCGCGCTGGCGCAGGGCCTGCCCGCCTGCAACGGCTGGACCTACTGGCATTTTTCGCAGGAGGGAAAGCCAGCGCCAATCGACTCGTTGCGCGCCCGCGCACGGGAGCAATTGCGCGAAGCAGGAGAATAGCCGCGGGGCGATCAGACTTTCTTCAGCGTGTAGCGCACAGTCTGAGCCTTGATCTTGCCGTCCTGAAACAGAAACGTGTCGACGCCGTCGTCGGCATAGGTCTTTTCCGCTTTCGCCTTCCATTCCAGAAACAGGATGTCGCCCTCAAACAGCACGGTGGGGACCTCCCAATCCGCCTTGGGCAGATCGGCGAGCAGATTGACGAAGGTCTCGCGAACCCCCGCCTTGCCCTTCTTGACGCCGCCCGGGCTCAGGATGACCGCGTCATCGGCGTAGTCGGACACAATGCCTTCGAGATCTCCGGCGATGAGAGTTTCGGCGTGATGCTGGAATATCTCTTGCGGCGTGCGCGTTGACATGTCGGCTCCCTGAGGTTTGCGAGCGGGGCTGATCCCCGGCCTCGCTGGCGTCAGCCCATTTTGAATCGCACGCTGCGCCCGCGCAAGGCCCCGCGCCGCATAAGCTTGGATTGAAAAACTCCCGGCGTTGGACGAGCCGCTGGGGCCACGCAAAAACAACGCCGGTTTCATCGCTGAAACCGGCGTCCTGGCTTAGCGTCGCCGCGCCTGTCCACGCGGCGAAATCATGAGCAATCAATCGCGCGACTAATCGTCGAAATTGAACAGGTCCATCATATCGCCGATGGCCGGAGCGTTAACCGGAATATAGGGGTTCGACTCCGTCAGCGGGTTCGGCAGATTGTCCCGGCTCCGCCTGGTGATCGGGCTAAGCCCCCAGTTCGCTTCGATGAACTTCAGCGTCGAGACGTGATCCGTATAGCTGTGGGAGATGTGCCCGCCCTTGCTGTAGGGCGAGACGACGATCATCGGGATGCGGGTGCCGTCGCCGAAATAGTCAACCGGCTGGACGTAGCCGGAATCCCAGTATCCGCCGCCTTCGTCGAAGGTGACGAAAATCGCCGTTTCGGCCCAAAGCTTCGGGTTGGCTTTCACGCCGTCGACGATCTTCTTGACGAAGCCCTCGAACAGATTGAGCTTCGAGGAAGCCGGATGGCCGTCGACAATGCCGCTCGGCTTGACGTAGGAGACGGCCGGCAGCGTGCCTTTTGCGACGCTCGCGTAGAAATCGGTCGTATCCTTGAGGTGCGCCGTGCGAACCGCGGCGTTGGTCATGATCGAGGTCGAGTACTGAGCCCAGTTGCAGATATTGCAGTAGGCGTCTTCAGCGTTGGTCTGGTACTTGTCTTTGAGATAGCGATTGAACTGATCGCCGTAGTAGGCCCAGGAGATTTTCTTTTCGTTGAGAGCGTCGCCGATCGTGCGAACCGTCTGCGGCGGGATTGTGAACACATACGATTTGGGATCCGTATAGGCATTGCTGCCGTCGCCGAAATAGCCCGGGTTGTAGTTGTTGAGAAGGTAGTAATGTCCCTTCTCACAGTTGGCCTTGACTTTGTGCTCCAGCGTATTGAGGTAGTTCAAGATGGGCGCAACGCCGGGTTGGCTCGGGTCCGAGCAATCTGTGTAGGATCCACCGCCGTAATTGACGTTGCCGGAAGTCCCGCCGTAGCCGTCCTGCAGGTAATAGTTATTCGTACCCGGACGGGGATTCGGATTTTCGATCTCATTCAGCGCGTTGACGTAGCCGGGAACGATCGTGCCAGGGGCCGCGGCGTTGACCGGATTATGCGGCGGGGTCAACGGCTTGCCTTTGCCATCGCTGAACCAGAATGCGTCGCCGGAGCCGAGCATGATGTGGTTGGCGCCGGTGCCGCCTTGCACCGCCTGATGAAAATTGTCGCTCATCGAATAGGTGTCGGCGAGTTCCTTCAGATAAGGCGCATCGCCTTGCTGGACGTTGAAGAAGCCCATCGACGTCGAGCCTTCGCCGGTCGACAAATCGTTGAAGCCCGCGGGCTGCGCCTTGCCGTTCGAACCAGCGCCGACAGACACTTCGACCCAGGGGAACAGATCGGAATGGCAGCCCCAGCCATTGTGATTGGTCGCCGCCGCGCTGTCGCAGTCGAGCTGTTGCCACATCTGATAGAAGCGATGCACCGGGCTCGCCGCAAAGGCGTCATAGGGATAGGTCTTCGAGGTGAGCTGATAAGGTCCGGGCGGAAGGTGGCTCGCATCGCGGCCGGCGTAGGAAATGCGCTTGTCGGGGGTCTTGCTCGTCTGGCCAGTGCCGCCGGTCAGAATATATTGATAATAACCATCCGCAAGACCGTTTTCGAGCGTCTTGACGAATGCGAGATTGGGGGCGGTGACGCAGGATGTGCCGGTGGTGACGCCGAGAGCGGTGCAAACGGCGGGCGTCGACGATCCGCCAACAAGCGCTGGCGGCAGGACAGCGTAGGGAGCCTTGGCTGGCGTCAGCTCATATTGCTTTGCGTCGAACGCCTTGTACTGCAGCGCCTCGCCATAATTCTCGCCGGGCTCACCATTGGCCTGGACGATCTTGCGCGAAAGCAGGTTCAGAACTCTTTCGCCTTTGTTCACGGGCTTGTAGGTGGCGAAAATGTGATCGAATGTACGATTCTCGCCAATGATGATGATGACGTGCTTGATCGGCGTCAGCGTCGCGCTATCGTCCTCCGCAGCCATGGCGACCGGCGCCATCGCGTTGCTGGCCATGACGCCGACCGCGACGCAGGACAAAAGCCGGTGTTTCAGGCTTTTTTGCTGTGGATCCTTGCCTTGCATGTTTCCCTCCAGGATGCCGGGAACTGAAAGCGCCCGTCCGGATGGCACGCTAGGAGGCGGAGTTATCGTTGCGTTGACGCTTTTGCGAAAACTAAATAAGAAACTTTCTTTCGGGAGAGCGCCAAGCGTGGCGCGTTTTTCCGCGAGAGTGCGCGGCGCGACGCATCGTCGCCGCGTGGAGCGCCCCGCGCAAATACCGTAGTTTCTCTCTACGCAGCTTCTACTCAAACGCCACGACGAGGCCGAGCCTGTCAAATTCCGCCTCGATCGCCTGCGCGATGGCTTGCAATTGCTCGACGCTGATCTCTTCGCCCTCATGCGGCGGGTCGAAACTCAGGATCTGGTCCATGTCGATCACGAAGTCGGCGGGCTCTTCCACATCCTGCAGGGCGGGCGCCGAGCGAATCGTCAATACGCGCTCGCCCCAGAGAACGCGGACCGCGCCTTCGGTCAAAATGATCTGCGGCCCCGCTCGCCTCGCCATGATACGCCCACCCCTTGCGCCCTGCTTCACGCGAAACGCCCTGCCGCCCGCGCCGCTTCGATCGCCTTGCGCATCAAGCTCGGCAGAGCTTCCGCGTCGAGGCTCGTCGTCCAGCGGCAGCCTTCCGGCGCTGGCCGGCCCGCTTCAACGTCGGCGACATATATCGATAGCTGCAATTCAAAATGTGTAAACCCATGCGCGACAAATCCGCCGAGCCTGCGGTAGCGCGCCATCATCGGCGCCAGCCGGCGCGCCGCGCTTTCGTCGAAATCGGCGCTCCAGGGCGTGCCGGGGATTTCCGTCATGCCGCCCAGCAGGCCCTTTTGCGGGCGCGTTCGCACCAGAACCGCGCCATCGGCGCGCAAGACGTAGAAGGCCGCGCCGCGCCGCAGGGGGCGGACGGGTTTTTGCCCCTTGACGGGAAAACGCGCCGGGTCGCCCCCCGCCCGCCCGGCGCAGACGGGGCTCAGCGGACAGATGACGCAGGCCGGACTTTTCGGCGCGCAGATGGTGGCGCCAAGATCCATCATCGCCTGCGCATGGTCGCCGGGGCGCTCCTTTGGGGTCAACGCCGCCGCCCGTTCGCGGATCAGGGGCTTTGCGGCGGGCAGCGGCGTCTCGACGGCGAAGAGGCGCGCCACGACCCGCTCGACATTGCCGTCAACCACCACGGCCCTGCGCCCGAAGGCGATGGCCGCCACCGCCGCCGCCGTATAGGGGCCAAGGCCGGGCAGCGCGCGGAGCGCCGCCTCGTCTTCAGGAAAACGCCCGCCGAACTCCGTTGTCACGGCCCGCGCGCAGGCGTGCAGGTTGCGCGCCCTGGCGTAATAACCGAGCCCCGCCCATTGCCGCATCACCTCCTCCGCCGGCGCCTCGGCCAGCGCGTCGACGCTCGGCCAGCGCGCGAGGAAGGCGGAAAAATAGGGGATAACCGCCGCCACGGTCGTCTGCTGCAGCATGATTTCGGAGAGCCAGACGGCGTAAGGGTCGGCCCGCCCGCCCGGCGGCGCGCGCCATGGCAGGGCGCGGCGGGCGCGATCGTACCAGGCGAGCAGCGGGCGCCCATGTGACGACTTAAGCGAAGCGTCATACATGCGCCTCGTTTAACCGTTCTGATTTCCAAAGCAAACCATCTGATCACGCTCGGGGGGAGCGAACAAATGAAACATGCCTCGCCTGCAAGGGTCAGCCCCGTTCCGGCGGGACGCCAGGCGGCTATTCCCTATCTCAGCGTCCGCGACGCCGGCCGCGCCATTGATTTTTACGGGCGCGCCTTCGGCGCCGTCGAGTCGCTGCGCATCGAGCATGACGGCCGTATCGGCCATGCCGAACTCGAAATCGGCGCCGCCCGCATCATGCTCTCCGACGAATTTCCCGACCACGAGGCGCTGTCGCCGCACTCGATCGGCGGCACCGCCGTGCTGATCCATCTTTACGTCGCCGATGTCGATAATTTCACCCGCCGCGCCGAGAGCGAGGGGCTGAAAGTGCTGCGCCCCGTCGCCGACCAGTTTTATGGCGACCGCGGCGGCAAGTTCGAGGATCCGTTCGGCCATCGCTGGTGGATCGCCAGCCACGTCGAGGATGTGCCAGCCGACGAAATCCACCGCCGCGCCGCCGCCCTCTACAACAGCGCCCCGCCGAACCAGGGCGGGTAGGGGCGAAATCGGACGATTGACGCGCGATTTGGCTGTCCTGTTCGCCGCGGAACGACTGCCTCGAAATTGCAATTGTCCGGGCCCGCGGACTCTCATTCAAAGCCGCATGGCTCCACGACTTTCGTTTGTGCGAATCTGACGTTTCAAGTAATTATCAATCTGTCGTCGCTCCCAAGCTATGCCGCCTCGATATTTTTGAGTGCATATTTAATTTCATAACGGAGGTAATTGATTGTGACTTTGCGCTCCGACGTTTATGCTTGTGCTTTGCTGGTCAGCTCGGTCTTCGCACTACCGGCAACGGGGAACGCAGGCCCCGCTTACGGCGCGGTGAGCGTTGCCGTCCCGTTCGTCAATGCAGCGCAGCTTGGCGATCCGCGCCAATATGTCAGCCCGCAAATCAAGATCGGGTTCAACAGCCCCAATGCGACCGGCGCCAACCCGGCGTTCAGCGTCACCATGGACACCGGATCGGTGGGCCTTATTGTAGGAAGTTCCTATTTCGCGCCGCCGGCGAACGGGAGACTGGATCCGAGTTTTATCGGCCCGGGAAGCGAGACGCTTACCAGCAGCGGCGTTATATTCACCGGCGATTGGTACAAAACCACCGTGAATTTATATAATGGCGATGCCGTAGTCGCCGCGTCGACGATACCTGTTCTGGCTGTAACCCAGGTTTCTTGCGAGCCCAAGGCCAGAGTTTGCAGCCCGAACACCATAGCTGGCGCCGCGCAGAGCACGCATTATTTTGGCATTGGTTTTGCCGGTGGAAATGGCCTACCGCAAGGCACACCGGACAAGAATGCCTTTTTGAATGTCACAAGCGTCGCGGGGAGCAGCCTGATCCCTTCGCCCGGCTATATTTTGTCGACGCAAGGCGTGCAGATTGGTTTGACATCGAGCAATACGCAAGGTTTCGCCCTGATCAAACTGGAGCCGCTACTAGCGCCGAATTTCGCCCAATGGCAAACCGCCCCCGCATCCGCAAATCTGCTGACCGATTGGCAACATGCCCGGGCGACGATCACGGTGAACGGAAAATCGGGAACCGGCAGCATATTGTTCGATACCGGCGTGACGACTGGTTTCTTGACTCCGCCCACCGGGGTGACGCCGAGCACTGGAACGGGGCCTAGCGGCGCCGAATGCAACGGATCGAACCCGGCGACCTGCGCTGTAAGCGGAACAAAAATTCAGGTTTCTTTTTCGGTTGCTTCCTTCAGCTATACCGTGGGCGCCAATAACGGGCCTCAAAGCGGAAATCCGGTTTCGCCGCTCGCCGTGTCGGTCGAGCAGCATAGTGCGCCGTTCTTGAACACGACGGTTCGTTTCCTGCAGGCGTTCAACTATATTTATGATGCGGCGAATGGCTTCATCGGCCTGAAAGCCACAGGCGTCACACCCGCTCAATATGCGGCTTACACGCCGTCCGGCCTAACGCTCAGCGGCGCTTTCCAGTGTTTTTTCAACTGGGCTCAGGGCAATTTTGGATTGTCGTCGAACGGCTCGCAAGTGACGACGAACTACAGCTGGCCCTACACCTATAGTTACAGCTCCAGCATGCACGGGCTTCGTTACGGTCCCAATGGTCAGACGTCCATAGCAGTTTCGTCCGGAAGTCCTGCCACGACGCCCGCGACGACCGCCAATAGCGTATATATTCTCGGCGCCAATGGACAGACGACGAATGAAGGCGCTCTGTCAGGCTGGTTGTCCGCGGCGGGTTGTCAGTAAGGCGCTGGCGCAAGCCGGGCGCATGCAGCGGCAAGGGAGCGGCGCGGGCGTCGCCAGCGGGCGGTCGCCCAACCTCTCGCCTATGGCGCTCGCAAGTGGCCGGATCCGCTCCGATGCTCCCATCAAATGGCCTTGGCCGCATCGGCCGCCGCCGCCAGCGTTTCCGCGCGCAGACCTTCGTCTTTCACCGCTCTGGCTATGCTCGCCCCGCCGGATAACACGGCGAGAAAAGCCCAGGCGCGTTTGCGATCGGGCGGATCGCCAAAGCCGGCCGCGAGCGTCGCGACAAGTCTGTCCAGCTCCGACTCATAGGCCTCCCGCGTCGCCGCATCGGCGCGGGCGACGTCGGGCGTGAAACTCGGCAGCGCGCAGGCTTCCTCAATGCCGAGGCGCATCCGCTCGCCGAAATAAAAATCGACGAACGGGTCGCGCCAGCCCGGACCGAAACGATCCTGGAACATCGCGACGCCGTCGCGCAAAAACGCGATCCCATGAACGACCGCCAGTCGGAACGCATCCGCCTTCGAGCCAAAATGCGCGTAAAATGCCCCCGATGTCAGTCCCGCCTCCCGCGCGAGCGCATCGACGCCGATCCCGCCAAATCCGCCGATCCGGAAACCGCGGCCGGCGCCCTGCAACAAGCGCTCGCGCGCACCGTCGCCCGCATTCTTGACGGGTCCCATGAAGTGGCTCCGTGACGTTGATAACGATCGTTATTTTCTGCTTGACGATATAACGATCGTTATGATTATTGAGATTGCGATCGTTATATAACGTTCCTCATGGCGGCGGCAACCTCACGCGTTGCGCTTCCGCATGGTTCCAAAGGAGGCTCCACAATGCCCGTTCAACTCATCGTTTCCGAAGGCGTCCTGACGGCAGACGCCGAAAAAGCCGTGTTCAGGAAACTCACGGATCTGCTGCTCAAGCTACATGGCCTTTCGGGCAATGACTTCATGACCTCAAACGTCATCGGCGAGGTGACGATTGTCCCCAAGGGGCGGAGTTTTGCCGGCGGCGAGCCGGCCGACATCGCCATTTTCGAGTTGAAGGTTCCGTCCTTTGTGCTGCCGACGAAGGAATTGAAGGACGCCTGGGTGTCCGAGGGAACCGCGATCATTGAGGCGGCCGCCGAGGGCCGGATTGGCCGCGCGCGAATTTTCGCCAATGTCTCACATGCCGTCGAAGGCGCGTGGGGCATCGCCGGCGTCGCCTATGACAATTCCGGCCTCGGCGCGGCCATCGCCGAGAAGGCGGCGGCCTGAGGCCAGCGGCGCGCAAGCAAAGCAATTGCGCGCCGCCGGAGCCGAACGGGTCTTGAAGCAAGCCGCGGCGGCAAGTTCGAGGACCCGTTCGGCCACCGCTGACGGATCGCGAGCCACGTCGAGGAGGCGCCGGTGGAAGAAATCCACCGGCGCCGCCCTTACGACAGCGCCCCGCCGAACCAGGGGAGATAAGGCCGCAATCGGACGATTGGCGCGTGGTTCATGCGTCTGGATTGCTACGGATTTTGGGCCTTTGGATCGAGGCGCCAGCCCTTTGCTCTAAAACCGCTTTTTTATGCAAAAAGGACCTGCAAATAACGCGCGTGTTTTTAGCTCCCCTTTGCTCTATGCTTACTCTTATGAAACGCGAGGAAATCATAAAGACGCTGAGGGATCGGGAGGCCGACTTGCGGGCGCGAGGCGTCGCGCATGCCGCCCTGTTCGGTTCCGTCGCCCGTGGCGACGACGGGCCGGACAGCGACATCGACATTATGGTTGAAATCGCGCCAGACGCGGGCGTCGGCCTGTTTCAGTATGTCGGCATCGTTCATTACCTCGAAGACTTGTTCCCCATGCGCGTTGACGTGGCGAACCGCGAAGGCCTGAAATCCCTTGTCCGGCCGAGCGCCGAACGTGAAGCGATTTATGCCTTCTGACTCCGTTCGTCTCGCCCTGTTCGACATCCGCGATTGCATCCTTTCGGCCCGCGACTTCACCGAAGGCCTGTCTTACGAGGCGTTCAAGGAATCGCGGCTGCATTTTTTCGCCGTGACGCGGGCGCTTGAGATCATATCCGAAGCGAGCCGCCGCTTGCCCGAGCAACTGCGCGATAGGCATCCTGAATTGCCATGGCACGAAATCAGGGACGCCGGAAACATGTATCGGCACCGCTATGATAATGTGGTCGAGTCAATCGTCTGGAAGACAATACAGGAAGATTTGGCGCCGCTGCTTACCGTGGTTCTGGCCGAAATCGCCGCGCTCGACTCCAACAAATGATTTACGGCCATGCACGGGCGTCGACCGACGGTCGGAGGCGCGAGGCGCAAGCAAAGCAATTGTGCGGTTGACCGTTCACGGCGCGCTGACCAAGTTCGAGCACGAGCTGATCCGCACACTCACCGGCGAAGCCCACGCCCGCGCCAAATTGTCTACCGAACGACGGCCGAAGGTTGAGGACGGTTCATCGAAAGCGTTGATGAATGCACGACGCATGAGTGTCGCCGACTATCATACAAATGCGGTCGCTAAATCGGGCCTGAATGCGTACTTTAACGGGGCATAGGACAGCGCCCGCACAAGCGGCAGCGTGGGGTCGCGCGAAAGCGGGAGCTTAAAGGACATGTTCCGTAGAGCGATGAACGCCGAGGCGCCGTCCACTTTGATTTTGAACGGCTCGGTCCAATATGGTCGAGTTGCTTCGTCATAATTCGACAATCCCTCGCCAGCTAAAATCATCCGGCAAGTAAGTGGTACGTCCCGAAGAAACGAATTTGGATGAAAAAATTGATTTCGCATGAGGAGGCCACTACGCGACAGAGCGACCTGATATCCGAATTGTCGAAATAGCCCGAGATACCCTGCTGAAAATAAAGCTATCTGGTGACACGAGTTAATCTGCTTTGTCTGAAAGTGGGCTCGAAGAAGGTCGTGAAGGAAGGCATCGTAGTATTTGCCTTTCCAGCTATTGCAGCCGTGCCCAGGAATTCGCTTGCCCTTAAAGACGAGAGGTTTTCGACACAACAATGTCATTCCGCTGCGTTCGTTTTGCGGGGTAGCCGCGCGTACATCTGAAGGGTCAGAGGCTAAAGCCTGCTTTGGAATAATATGCTCCAACGAGAATTCATCGAATCGGAGCGGCCGACAGCAGGTAGGGCACAGCAACAAGTCGTTATCTGCGAACCACGGAACCAGCGACTTCAAATCGCTCCGCATCTGGTGCCAGAGTATTTCTTTCAAGGCGGGTCGGTCGATCATGTTCATTGAACGGTTGGCCGTAGGGTTTCGTAAGCTCACAGGCAGAGCCCGCCTTATGGAAATTCGCGAATTTAGAGAACGAGGCCAAAGCTCCATATTGCCACTTTTTATGTGATTCGTGCGCTGCGCAATCGAGTGGTCGCGAAGGCCCGCCTAAGTTTTAGAAGCGGTCGAGAAAATCGCCATCCCGACCGTCTGCTTCAGGTTGCAAGGCCTGCGTTCTGTCCAGGACGTGATCTCCCCGCCTTTGCCCTCTTCCCCCAAAAGCGCTACAAATCCTGATGCGCCTCCGCAAGGAACCCTGGTCCCGCCCGCTCGCCGATCTTGTCGGACCGATCATCGATCCGGTGCTGGCCAAGCGCGGCTTCGGCCAGTCGGACGTCATCCTCTATTGGGACGAGATCGTCGGCGCGCGCCTCGCCTCGATGTCGCAGCCGGTCAAGCTCAACTGGCCGCCGCGCCCGCGCGGGGCGGGCGGCGGCTCGGCGCCGGCCTCTCTCGTCGTGCGCGTCGAATCGGGCTTTGCGCTGGAGCTGCAGCATCTTTCCGGCGCCGTCATCGACCGCGTCAACGCCCACCTCGGCTGGCGCTGTGTCGACCGGCTGGTGCTGAAGCAGGGGCCGCTTGAGCCGCGCCGCGCCGCAAGGCGCGCCCCCGCCCCGCCAGATCCCGCAATTTTGAAGGCCGCGGAGGCGGTCGTCGGCGAAATCGGCGATGAAGCCCTGCGCGCGGCCTTGACGCGTCTTGGCGCCAATGTGCTAAGCCAGCCGCTGTCAGGCGGCCGGACTTGAAGCCGGCTCCGGCGCTGGCGCCCTTTTTCCGCCGCGCCGGCGTGGTTTGTGCGCCTTCAGGAAAACCCGCCGGTTCACGGCCCCCGCATGGATGAACGCATGAAGACGCCGATCAAAATGCCCGCCCCGAACCGCCGCGCGTTTTTGCTGACCGCCCTCGCCGCCCTCGCCCTCGGCGGCGCGATGTTCGGCCACCATGGCCGCGCCCACGCCGAAGGCACGCAGATCCCGGTCGATCAGCTGATGGCGCCCGAGGCGCTGCCCGATCTGCCGGTCGGCTCCGCCGACGCGCCGGTGACGATCGTCGAATACGCCTCGATGACCTGCTCGCATTGCGCCGCCTTCTACCAGACGACCTATCCGGTGCTGAAGGCCAAATATATCGATACGGGCAAGGTGCGCTTCATCCTGCGCGAGTTTCCGCTGGATCCGCTGGCGACGGCCGGCTTCATGCTGGCCCGCTGCGCCGGCGACGACAAGCGCGAGGCCATCGTCGATCTCCTGTTCGCGCAGCAGAAGAACTGGGCCTTCACCGACAAGCCGGTCGAATCGCTCGCCATGCTGGTCAAGCAGGCCGGCATCGGGCAGGAAAAGTTCGAGACCTGCCTCAAGGATCAGGATCTCTACGACAAGATCAACAAGGTGCGCGATCGCGCCTCGGAAAAATTCGGCGTCACCGCGACGCCGACCTTTTATTTCAATGGCCAGAAGCAGAGCGGGGAAATGACGCCTGAAACGCTGGAAAAAATACTGGAACCGCTGTTGAAAAGCTGAGCGGAACAGAGTCTTTTGCGATCGATTTGATGCGCCCGGATTGGCTCGATCCGGGCGCATCTTGATTCAGCGCCGGGCGCCCGAGACAAATTTCGCTTAAATTTTAGGCTTGTCCCGGCCCAGCCGCGCAGGCGCCTCGGCGAACTTCAGCCACGGCGACCAGGCCATCTCCATCGCGCGCATCCAGAACGCCGCCGGATTGGTTTCGAAAACCTTGAAGAACGCATCGAACGATGGCGTCGCGCGCAGCGTGATCGAGAGCATCTCCCCATCGCCGCGCCAAGGGCGGCGATGCAGGATCTCGATGTCAAGGTTCGGCAGCTTCGCCACGGCCCTTGCATCGTCATAATCGGCTTGCATGGATTCTCCTTCCGCCGTTGCCAGCGCTACGGAGCCAAGGCTTGGCGGCGCCAGGATCGCGGCGAAGATAACACCGCCTGCCATCACCGCGCGACTAACTTTTTTTGCAAAAACATGCGTGAGAAGCCGGGCGGAAAATCATCGATCCGGCCGAATTCCGCAAAGCCGCAACGCGCATAGAATTGAGCCGCGCCCGGATCGAAAGTATCAAGATAGAGGCCGGTGCAGCCACGCGCGCGGGCCTCCGTCTCGGCCCTTTGCAGGAGGCTCCGGCCGACGCCCCGGCCGCGCCAGCTGGCGGCGACCCAGAACTGGCGGATGTAGCGCCAGCCCCAATGGTTCGCGCCATTCAAGCCTCCGACAACCGCCGCGCCGTCATAGGCGAGAATCGAAAATGACGTCTCTTCGCGCGGGGCGAATTGCGCGGCGACCTCCGCGTCCAGCGATTGCGCGACGAAAGCCGATGCTTTTTCGTCAAGGCTGTCGTAACTGACGAGAATCGGCGGAGTAAGAGGTCTGCGGTTTATGGTCATGGTCCGCGCATGAAGACGGTTCCGGCAATCGCACTGGCATCATGTGCGATCGCAGCGCTCGCCGCAATCGGCGCGGCGAAGGCGCAGGATCTCGCCTGTCAGGCGCGCGTAGAGATCAAGGCGGACGGCGCCGCGCCCGCGCCGCCGCCGCGCGTCGAGAACTACCGCCCGGTCTTTGAGCAATGCCATAATGGCGCGGGCGCAACGCGGCTCGCCATACGCCGGTTCAGCATCGACGGTTCGAGCCTCATGCTCACGGTCGATCCTTCGAGCCTCGCGACAAGCCTTGAACATGCGCAATGCTGGAGCTGCGCGGACACGGACGACGTAGCGCAGAAGGATACGCGATTCATGCGCGCGGCGGCGGCGCCGTCGCAGCATGCCGTGAGCTCAGTTAAGGAGCCCGGCGTCGTCATGAACGCCGGCCTCTCGCATGGGCAGGGCGACGGCTCCTTCATCACCGCCGATCTCTGCCCGAGCCGGCGTCCCCTCGACCGCGCCTTCCTGGAAAAGCTCGAGACGCTGGGGCCTCGCACGCCAATCGCGCTCTCGATCTCCGGGCTTTGGCTCATGCGCCACTGGGCTGACTTCGAGTGGCTGCGGCAAAAGTCCCGCGCGGGCCTCATCGAGATCGCATGGGTCAATCACTCGTTCCACCACCCTTACGTCCCCGGCCGGCCACCCGGCGATAATTATCTGCTGACGCCGGGGGTGGATATGCAAGCCGAAATCCTCGAGACGGAACGGCTGCTGATCGCCAATGGCGAGACGCCCTCGGCATTCTTCCGCTTTCCCGATCTCGCCTCGAACGAAGCGCTGACGGAGATCGTGCGGCGCGACCATCTCGTCACCCTCGGAGCCGACGGCTGGCTCGTCTTCGCGCCGCCGCTGCGGCCTGGCGCGATCCTGCTCGTTCACGCCAATGGCAATGAGCCGGAAGGCCTGCGTCTGTTTTCGAAGTTTCTCGACAAGGGCCGATTGCCGCGCCCGTTCCGGCCGATCAGCGAGGCGCCCTGACGTGGAACGCGCATCCCGCTCAGGGCTTCCGCCGGCGATCGCATCCATGATTTCGAATTGATCAAAATCCGAGAACACCGTGATGTGACGAACGCTGCCAAGCCGGAAAGGAACCTTGGCGGCGGATGGGACGTTGTTCGAAGGCGAGGCGCGTTTGCGAAGAGCGCCCGACTGGACATCCCGAAATGCGCGCCCTTATAAAGAAAACAACCTTGGCGATCATCGCCGCCTTCGCACTCGCCAGCAGCGCGCCATTGCAGGCGTCGGAACATCGGGCGGCCCACGGCCACGCCGTCATAAAGGGCTCCGCCGTCCTCTATGCGCATGGGCGCGCTCTTCACGGGCGCGCGCGAAGCGGCCATTTCGCCGACCTCGTCGGCGATCCGGACAGCGGCGCCGGATTTTACCCGTTGCCCTGGGTCTATCGCGTCGGCGCCTGGCGCGCGCATCAGCGGCAAGCGTATAATTCCTACAATGCCGTGCGCTTCGCCATCATGAGTCAGGCGATGTATAGCTACGTCTTCCCCTACAACGACAATCGCCCCGGCGTTTACAATCCCTTCGACGGCTATGGCACGCCCTTCTTCGCGGGCTATTACGGTCCCGGCGACCCCAACGCCGAAAGCGGCCCGTTCGGACGCCCTTACCGCAATTGAGCCGCATCGCGCGGAGATGGCGCCGGCGTGTGGGAAACACCACCGGCGCCGGCGGCGCATCGGGGCATAAAGGAAGCGCTTGAGGGCGGCCGGATGGCCGCTCGCAAGCAACCCCTTCAACCCATCAGGGATCAAACGCCATGAAAACTCTCTCCGCCTTGACGTTCGCCGCCTTCATCGTCGCCGCTCCCGCCTTCGCCCATGGCGTCGGCGTGGGCATCAGCCACGGTTCCCGCACCGACCACGCCGCCGACCGCGCGACGGCGAGCGAATTCACGAAGGTCGCCCGGGACGCTGGCTCCCGCGCGCCGATCGTTCTGGCCCGCGCCTTTTGAGGATCGAGCGGGCGCGCCGGTCTCCGCGCGTCCATCGAAAGCTGATTTAGAGCGGCGCACGCTCCGGTCCCCTCGGAGCCGCCGCTCTAATTCTTTGTCGAAGCGCCGAAGTTTCCCGTCTCTGATCCGCCGCGCCGGGGCGCGATGCTTCGCCGGGCCGAGCCTTCTGGCTTTTCCGCGCGATTGAAAATATCCTGCTTCCAGATTCGCAGCCGCGGATTCAGAACGGAAGTGCAGCTTTGGCCCAATCCGCGCCGCCGCTCAACTCTGCAACCGAGCAAAGACATTGCGGGTCGAAACGGATCTTGCCCGGCGTCGCTCTCGCGGCGCTGCTCGCCGTCAACGCCGCCAGCGCCCAGTCGCCGCCGGTTGCGCCGAGCGTCGGCGTCGTGCGAGCCGAGATGAAGCCGATCACGCAATCCAGCCAGTTCATCGGGCGCGTCCAGGCGATCAACCGGGTCGATATTGTCGCCCGCGTCACGGCCTTCCTCGATGCGGTCGAATTCAGGGACGGCGCCGAAGTCAAAAAAGGCGACGTGCTCTATCGGCTCCAGCGCGGGCCATTCGAGGCCGATCTCGCGGCGAAACAGGCGATCGCGCAGCAGTTCGATGCGGAGCTGCAAAACGCCAACATCTCCCTTGCGAGGGCGCAAAAGCTGCTACAGACGCAGTCGGGCGCGCAGGCGACGGTCGATACCGCGATCGCCACCCAGCGCAGCTTCGCGGCGCAACTGGCGGGCGCGCAGGCGAATGTCAGGCAGTCGCAGATCAATCTCGACTATACGATCATCTCCTCGCCGATCGACGGCAAGATCGGCCGCACCGCGGTGACGCCCGGCAATGTCGTGACTCCGTCGAGCGGCGTGCTCGTCACCGTCGTGAGCCAGGATCCGATTTATGTCGTGTTTCCCGTCGCCGTGCGCACGCTGATCTCGCTACGCGAGCACTATTCTCCGATCGGCGGCTTCAACGCGATCGTGATCCGGCTCGGACTGCCGGACGGGCGGATGTACGATCAGCCCGGCAGAATGGATTTCGTCGACAATACCGTGCAGCTCGCAACCGACACGATTCTGGTGCGGGCGGTGATGCCCAACCCGCCACTGGCGGTGAAGTCGACCTCCGGCGGAACGTTGCGGGAACTGGTCGACGCCGAATTCGTCAGCGTCTACCTTGAAGGCGTGAAGCCGGTCGAGTTTCTCGCCGTGCCCCGCGCGGCGATCCTCTCTGACCAGAGAAGCGATTTCGTCTATGTCGTCGACGCCGACGGCAAGGCGGAGCGGCGCGACGTCAAGCTCGGCCAGTCGACGCCGACGACAGCCGCCATCGAGAGCGGCCTCCAGGTCGGCGATCTCGTCATTGTGGAGGGCTTGCAGCGCGTGCGCCCGGGAATGCCGGTTCGGGCCGCGCCAGCGACGCCCGGGCCGCAGGCGCCCGACCCCGTGGCGAAATAGGCGCGCCGCCTTGCTCGGGACGCGCCCATGATCTCCTCGGTCTTCGTCGATCGGCCCCGCCTCGCCATCGTCATCGCGATCATCATCACCATCGCCGGCGCCATCGCGCTAACGCGCATCCCGCTGTCGCAATTTCCCGACATCGTGCCGCCGCAGGTGCAGGTGAGCGCGACCTATCCCGGCGCCTCGGCTGAAGTCGTTGAAACATCCGTCGCCCAGCCGCTCGAAGCCCAGATGGTCGGCGTCGACCGGGCGATCTACATGAAGTCGGCGAGCGGCAATGACGGCAGCTATAATCTGACCGTCAGCTTCGAACTCGGCACCAATCCCGACATCGACACCGTCAATGTCAACAACAGGGTGCAGACGGCGCTGGCGCAATTGCCGGACACGGTCACGCATCAGGGGCTCACCGTGCAGAAGCGCTCGTCGGCGATTTTGCAATTCATGATGCTCTACAGCGACAATGGCGAACAGGATCCTCTGTTCATCACAAATTACGCGACGATCAACGTGCTCGACGAACTGTCGCGCACGCAAGGCGTCGGCCAGGCCTCGCTGTTCGGACTGCTCAAATATTCGATGCGCATCTGGTTCGACGTCGACCGGCTGGTCAGCCTCAACCTCGCGCCCTCGGATGTCATCGCCGCCATTCAATCGCAGAATGTGCAGGCGGCGATCGGGCGCATCGGCGCGCGGCCGATCGAAAAGGACCAGCAGTTCCAGCTCAATCTGCAGACGCAGGGGCGGCTGACGACGCCGGCCGAATTCGGCGCCATTGTGCTGCGCGCCAATCCCGACGGCTCGATCGTCCATATTCGCGACGTCGCCCATGTCGAGATCGGCGCGCAGAACATGGACAATGAGAGCCGCCTTTCGGGCAAGCCGGCGGTCGCGATCGGCATTTACCTGTCGCCCGGGGCAAACGCCGTCCAGACGGCTGCGGCCGTGCAAAAGACCCTCGCCAAAGTCGGCGCGCGCTTTCCCAAGGGCCTCAAATCCAAGGTCGTCTATGATTCGACGACCTTCGTCACCGACACCATCAACGAAGTGTTGAAAACGCTGGGAGAGGCGTTCGTTCTCGTCGTCCTCGTCGTCTTCCTGTTTCTCGGCTCGGCGCGCGCCACAATCATCCCCGCCATCGCCGTGCCGGTCAGCCTGATTGGCACATTCGCGGTGCTGCTCGCCGTCGGTTATTCCGCCAACACCGTCTCGCTGCTCGCCCTCGTTCTCGCCATCGGCATCGTCGTCGACGACGCAATCGTCGTCGTCGAGAATGTCGAACGCGTGATGGCGGAAGAGCCGGATCTTTCCCGCGCCGCCGCGACCAAGAAGGCGATGGGACAGATCACCGCGCCGATCGTCGCCATCACGCTCGTGCTTCTTTCGGTTTTCGTGCCGATCGCCTTCATCCCCGGCGTTTCCGGCCAATTGTTCCGCCAGTTCGCCGTGACGATCAGCGTCGCCATGCTGATCTCCGCCCTGAACGCACTGACCCTTTCCCCCGCGCTCTGCGCGCTTGTGCTGCAGCCGGGCGGCCATCGCGGCGGCCTGATGGGGCGCGTATTGACGGCAATCGACAGCGCGCGCGACGGCTATGGCCGCGCGGTGACTTTGCTCGTGCGGCGCGCCGCGCTCGCCCTCGTCGCAGTCGTCGTCTGCGGCGGCGCGATCTATGCGCTCGCGCTGAAGACGCCCGTCGGCTTTCTTCCCGAGGAAGATCAGGGCGCCTTCTTCATGTCGATCCAATTGCCGGACGGCGCCTCGGTCCAGCGCACCAGCGACGCGATGAAAAAGGTCGAGACGCTGCTCCTCGATATGCCGCAGGTGCAGGACACCTTCTCGATCATCGGCTATTCGCGCATCGACTCGGTGAGCGAGCCCAACGCCGGCTTCATCGTGGCGAAGCTGAAACCTTTCGCGGAGCGGCCGACGCCGGCGGATTCGGCGCAGGCGCTAATCGCGCGGATCACGCGCGAGGCCGCCTCGATCCGCACCGCGTCTGTGATCGCTTTCAACCTGCCGCCGATTATCGGCCTTTCGACGACGGGCGGCTTCGAATATCAGCTTGAAGCGCTTGAGGGACAGGATCCCTCCGCGCTCGCCAGCGTCATGCAGGCGCTGGTCGCGGCCGCCAACGCCGACCCGGCGATGGCGCGCGTGTTCTCAACCTTCACCGCCACCAATCCTTCGATCTTCCTCGACATCGACCGGGAGAAGGCGCAGGCGCTCGGCGTCGACATCGCCGACATCTTCACCGCCCTGCAGGCGACGCTCGGCGGGACCTACATCAATAACTTCAATCTTTACGGACGCACCTGGCAGGTCAATCTGCAGGCCGACGCCGCCGACCGCCGCGATTTTTCTTCAATCTGGCAAATCTACGTCCGCAACAAAACGAACACGATGGTTCCAATGGCCGCGCTCGCCTCGATGCGCACGATCGTCGGGCCGCAGGTCATCACGCGCTACAACAATTATCGTTCTGTGACGGTCAATGGATCGCCGGCGCCCGGCGTCTCGTCGGGCGGCGCATTGGCGGCGATGGCCGCGCTGTCGGAGAAAACGCTGCCGCCCGGCTATACTTATGAATGGACCGGCACCGCCTATCAGGAGCACGAAGCCTCCGGCCAGACCGGCGTCATCCTCGCCCTCGCGCTCCTCTTCGCGTTCCTCTTCCTCGTCGCTCTTTATGAGAGCTGGATCATCCCGATCCCCGTGCTGATGTCGGTCTCGGTCGCGGTGCTCGGCTCCTATGTCGGGATATTGATCGCCGGGCTCTCTCTCGATCTTTACGCGCAGATCGGTCTCGTCGTACTCATCGCGCTCGCCGCCAAGAACGGCATTCTGATCGTCGAATTCGCCAAGGACCAACGCGAGCTGGGAATGGACATACGCGAAGCCGCGACGCTCGGCGCGCGCATGCGCTTTCGCGCGGTGATGATGACCTCGGTTGCCTTCATTCTGGGACTCGCCCCGCTCGTCGTCGCCCATGGCGCGGCGCAGATCAGCCGGCGCGGCGTCGGAACGCCGGTCTTCGCCGGCATGATCGCGGCCAGCGCACTCGGCATCTTCCTGATCCCGATGCTCTACGTGACATTCGAGGCGCTGCGCGAATGGAAATGGAGAGGCGGCAACCCCAGCGAACCCAAGGTCCGCCGCCCATGACGCGACGCTTGTTTTGCGCGCGCGTCTGCGCCGCCCTGCTTTTCGCTTTCGCGTCCGACGGCGCGCGGGCGCAGGCCGATCCGGGCTTTCAGGATTTCCTGCAATCGCTTTGGCCGCGCGCCGAGGCCGCCGGCGTGCGGCGCGCGACCTTTGACGCCGCTTGCGCCGGGCTGACGCCGGACCCCGCCGCGCCGTCCGCCTCTTCCAAACAAGCCGAATTCGACAAGCCACTGAAAGCCTATCTCACTGAGGCGGTCTCGGCGGCGCGCGTTGCGCACGGCCGCGCCGCAATGGCGCGATGGCGCGGCGAACTCGCCAGCATCTCGCAACGCTTTGGCGTCTCACCCGCGATCATCGTCGCGGCATGGGGCATGGAGACCGATTTCGGCGCGGCGAAGGGCGGCAAGGACATCGTCCGCACGCTCGCGACGCTCGCTTATCTGCGTCAGGACCGAGAGCTTTTTCGCGACGAATTCATCGCCGCTCTGGTGATTCTGGATAAGGGCGCTGTCCCGCGCGAAAAACTCAAAGGCTCTTGGGCGGGCGCGATGGGCGATCCGCAATTCATTCCCTCGGCCTATCTGAAATATGCGGCGAGCTTCGATGGAACATCCTTCGCCGACATATGGGACAGGCCGCAGGACAGCCTCGCCTCGATCGCCAGTTTCCTGCATCAGTCCGGGTGGCGCGCCCACCTGCCCTGGGGCATGGAGGTCAAGCTGCCGCCGGGCTTTGAGTTCGCAACGCTGCATCAAAGTTTTTCGGCGTTCGCGGCGCAGGGCGTCGTAAATGCGGACGGCAGCCCGCTACGCGCGGAGGGCGACGCCACCCTGTTCCTGCCGTCGGGCGCGGGCGGCCCAGCATTTCTGCTGTCTGCAAATTACTGGGTGCTCAAAGCCTACAACAACTCGGATTCCTACGCGCTGTCTCTCAGCCTGCTCGCCGACCGCATTGATGGCGGCGCGGAGCTGAAGGGCCGCTGGCCGGCGGGCGAGGCGTTTCTCAGCCGCGCTGACAAATCGACGATCCAGCGCGAGCTGCAAAAGCGCGGATTCTACAGCGGCGTCATCGACGGGCGCTTCGGACAGGCCTCGCGCGATGCGATCCATGCGTTTCAGATCGCGGCGAAGCTCAGCCCTGCGGACGGCTATGGCTCGCCGGAGGTTTTGCGGCGGTTGACGCAGGAATGACGCGCGTTGAAATGACGCCCATCATGAGGGTTCGCCTTCTTGCCTGCGCCAGCCCTCTTTCGTTTCCGCGCAAAAGTCGTCGAGGCGCCCGGCGGTTATGGCCCCGCGCAGGCCCGCCATCAGATCCTGATAATAGGCGAGGTTGATCTCGGTCAGCAGCATCATGCCGAGAATCTCACCGGATTTGACGAGGTGATGGAGATAGGCGCGGGAATAGGTGCGCGTGACCGCGTTGGCTGAATCGGCGTCGACGGGCGCCGGGTCGTCGGCGTGGCATGCGTTGCGCAGATTGAGCTTGCCCGCGCGCGTGTAGGCGAGGCCGTGGCGGCCGGCGCGCGTCGGCATCACGCAATCGAACATGTCGATGCCGCGCCGCACCGCCTCGACGAGATCGTCGGGCGCGCCGACTCCCATCAGATAGCGCGGCTTGCCCGTTGGCAGTTCGGGAACCGTGCACGCGATCATCGCCAGCATGACGTCTTGCGGCTCGCCGACGGCGAGGCCGCCAAGCGCGAGCCCATCGAAATCCATCGCGACCAGCGCCCGCGCGCTCTCGAGCCGCAACGCCGTTACGGCGCCGCCCTGGACGATGCCGAAGGCGGCGCGTCCGGGCTTTCGCGCGAAGGCTTTCTTCGAGCGCTCGGCCCAGCGCAGGGACAGCAGCATGGCGCGGCGCGCCTCTTCCTCCGTGCAGGGAAGTTTGACGCATTCGTCGAACTGCATCTGGATATCGGCGCCGAGCAGATCCTGAATCTCCATGGAGCGCTCTGGCGTCAGCACATGCCGCGCGCCGTCGATATGGGACTGGAAGGTCACGCCATTTTCATCGAGCTTGCGCAACTTGGCGAGCGACATCACCTGGAAACCGCCGGAATCGGTGAGGATCGGCCCGGGCCAGTTCATGAAGCGATGCAAGCCGCCAAGCGCCGCAACGCGCTCGGCGCCGGGACGCAGCATGAGGTGATAGGTGTTGGCGAGCACGATATCTGCGCCGAGCGCCTTCACCGCCTCCGGGTGCATCGCTTTCACCGTCGCGGCGGTGCCAACCGGCATGAAGGCGGGCGTGCGAATTTTTCCGCGCGGCAGGGTGATGGCGCCGGTGCGCGCCGCGCCATCCGTCGCCGCGATGTCGAAGCGGAAGTCTTCGCTCATGCCGTCGCTCCTTCGGCGGGAAACAACAGGCAGGCGTCGCCATAGCTGTAGAATCTGTAGTTCGCCGCGATCGCGTGAGCATAGGCCGCGCGCATCGCGTCAAGACCGGAAAAGGCGCAAACGAGCATGAACAGCGTCGAGCGCGGCAGATGGAAATTGGTGAGCAACGCGTCAACCGCCCTGAACTTGTAGCCAGGCGTGATGAAGATCGAGGTATCGCCGGCAAAGGCGCTAATTGCGCCAGAAGGCTGCGCCGCGGATTCGAGAATGCGCAAGCTCGTCGTGCCGGCGGCGACGACGCGCCGGCCGGCCGAGCGGGCCGCGTTCAATACCAGCGCCGTCTCGGCGCTCACCTCGCCCCATTCGGCGTGCATTTTATGATCCTTCGTATCCGCCGCCTTGACCGGCAGGAATGTGCCGGCGCCGACATGCAGAGTCACTTTTTCGATTTGGATGTCGCGGGCGCTCAATGCGGCGATGAGCGCGGGCGTGAAATGCAGGCTCGCGGTCGGCGCGGCGACGGCGCCCGAGCGGCGCGCGAAGAGCGTCTGATAATCGCCGGCGTCGCGTTCGTCCGTCGCGCGTTTACCGGAAATATAGGGCGGCAGCGGCATGCGCCCGACGCGCTCGATCGCCGCGTCAAGGGCGGAGCCGGACAGCGCGAATCTGAGCAGAACCTCGCCGTCGTCGCCCCTTTCGAGGACTTCGGCGTCGAGAATCTCCATCCCGGGACCTTCGAAGCCGACGATCTCGCCGGTCTTCAGCTTCTTGAAGGGGCGCACGAAGGCGCGCCAGAGATTGCCGCCTTCGCGCTTATGCAGCATCGCCTCTATGCGCGCCGAAGCCTCGCCTCGGACGCGGCGCCCCTGAAGCCGCGCGGGAATGACCCGCGTATCATTGACGACGAGAATATCGCCGGGCGACAGAAGGTCCGGCAGATCGCGCACGCAACGGTCTTCGAGGGCCGCGCCGGGGCGCGCGACGAGCAGCCGCGCCGCATCGCGCGGCTCGCAGGGGCGCAGCGCTATGCGGTCAGCGGGAAGATCGAAATCGAAGAGGTCAACCCGCATGGCCCGTCACAGGCGCGCCCGAAGCAGCCTTCGGACGCTTTCAGCTCAGCGTCGCGCTGATGATCTTGTCGGGGTCCTTCACCGGTTCGCCGCGCTTGATCTTGTCGACATTCTCCATGCCGGAGATCACCTTGCCCCACACAGTATATTGCTTGTCGAGGAAGCGGGCGTCGGCGAAGACGATGAAGAATTGCGAATTGGCGGAGTTCGGATCCTGCGCCCGCGCCATCGAGACGACGCCGCGCACATGCGGCTCCGCATTGAATTCGGCCTTCAGGTTTGGATATTTCGACCCGCCCGTGCCGGTGCCGTGCGGGCAGCCGGTCTGCGCCATGAAGCCGTCGATGACGCGGTGAAACACGACGCCGTCGTAGAACTTCTCTTCGACGAGCTTCTTGATATGCGCGACATGGCCCGGCGCAAGGTCGGGCCGCATCTCGATCACAACGAGTCCCTGCGTCGTCTCGAGGGTTAAGGTATTGCCTGCTTCCGCCATGCGGAACTCCTGCGTTGAGAGCCGCGCGGACCGATGGGCGGCACGCGTCGGAAAAAGGCCGGCGTTCCAGCCGGCCGAGGTTGGCGTTGCAATAGCTTATGCGCGCCGCAAGGTAAACCGCTGCGGACGCTCCGTCCGGGGCAGAAGCTATTTCTTGGCTGGCGCGGCGTCGGTGGCCATCTGCATCTTGACGATCTTGTCGGGGTCGGTCACGGAGCCATTATCCGCCTTGGAGCCCTTCTTGATCTTGTCGACGACGTCCATCCCCGAGACGACCTTGCCGACAACCGTATATTGATTGTTGAGAAAGGACGCGTCGGCGAAGGTGATGAAGAATTGGGAATTGGCCGAATCCGGATCTTGCGAACGCGCCATTCCGACCGTGCCGCGCTTGAATGGCTCGGCCGAGAACTCGGCCTTGATGTTCGGCAGATCGGATTTGCCCATGCCGGTTCCGGTCGGGTCGCCGGTCTGCGCCATGAAGCCGTCGATGACGCGATGGAAGACGATCCCGTCATAGAAACCGCGCTTCGTCAAAGCCTCGATCTGGGCGACATGCTTTGGCGCGAGATCGGGCCGCAGCTGAATCACGATGCGGCCGTCCTTGGTGTCGAGATAGATGGTGTCCTTAAGGTTTTGCGCCGACTCGGCCAAGGCGCCCGAGGCGAGAGCGAAAACGAGGCCAAAAGCCATGATCAACCGGTTCAGCGTCATTGCGGTTCCCTTGCGTTGCTTATCTGGCGGTTATTTCGCGCCGGCCTGGCGCCGCGCTTCGAGCGCCCGCAGGACAGCGGGCGGCGTAAATTGAGAGACGTCGCCGCCCATGGCCGCGATCTGGCGCACCAATGTCGCGGTAATGTGTCCAACCGTCGGCGAAGCGGCGAAAAACACGGTTTTGATTTCAGGCGCCATGGCGGCGTTCATGCCGGCCATCTGCATCTCGTAATCGAGATCGGCGCCGTTGCGCAGGCCGCGTATGATGATCCCGGCGCCGGCCGCGCGGGCCGCCTCGACCGCAAGCCCGGCGAAGGTCCGCACCGACAGCCTGCAGGCGTGGGCCGCGGCGAGGTCGCTGCAGACCTCGTCGATGAGGGCGGCGCGCTCCTCAAGACCGAACAGCGGCGTCTTCCCGGGATGCGCGCCAATGCCGATGACCAGTTCGTCGCAGATGCGCGCCGCGCTTTCGATCACGTCGACATGGCCGTTCGTCAGCGGATCGAAAGAGCCGGGATAAAGCGCAACGCGGGCCATGGCTTACTTTCGCGTGGCTCGCCTGCGATCAAGCCAAAGGCGGCTCAATGGACGCCGAGCTTCTTTTGCAGGCTCGAGGAGGAGGTCGTGTACTGGAAGGTCAGCCGCTTGTCCGGGTAAACATAGTGGTGAATGCGCTGGGCCGCCAGCGCCCCCTCGTGGAAGCCGCAAAGGATCAGCTTCAGCTTGCCGGGATAGGTATTGATGTCGCCAATGGCGAACACGCCCGGCACATTGGTCTCGAAGCGCTCGGTGTCGACCGGAACGAGGTTCTCATGCAGATTGAGGCCCCAATCGGCGACAGGACCGAGCTTCATGGTGAGGCCGAAGAAGGGAATGAGCGCGTCGCAGGCGATCTCCTCGACGCCGCCGTCGGCGCCCTTCACCGTCACAGCGGACAATTCGCCGGCCTCGCCGGCAAGCGCGGCGATCTGGCCGATGCGCAGATCGATGCGCCCAGCGGCGACATGCTCGCGCATCGCTTTCACCGAATGCGGCGCGGCGCGGAAATCGTCGCGGCGGTGGATCAACGCGAGGCGCTTTGCGACGGGCTGCAGGTTGAGCGCCCAGTCGAGCGCCGAATCGCCGCCGCCGACGATGACGACGTTTTTGTCGCGAAACGCCTCCATCTTGCGGACGGCGTAGAACACCGACTTGCCCTCATAGGCGTCAATGCCCTCGATCGGCGGCTTTTTGGGCTGGAACGAGCCGCCGCCCGCGGCGACGATGACGGCCTTGCACGCGAAATTCTGGCCGCCGCTGGCGCGGACGAGGAATTTCGGCGCATCGGGCGTCCCGACCGCCTCAAGCGACTCGACCATGTCGCCGAAATGAAAGGTCGGATGAAACGGTTCGATCTGCTTGAGGAGATTATCGACGATCTCCTGCCCCGTGACGATCGGGTAGCCCGGAATGTCATAGATCGGCTTTTCGGGATAAAGCTCGCTGCATTGGCCGCCGGCTTTGGGCAGGATGTCCACAAGATGGCATCTGATATCCAAGAGCCCCAGTTCGAACACCGCGAAAAGGCCGGCGGGTCCGGCGCCGACGATTACGACGTCGGTCTCGATCAACTCAGGCATTCTCCGCTCCAAATTCACCCTGCGAAGGCGCTTCGCGTCCCTCCGCATCAATTCCATCATTCCTGAAGCGTCAGCGCTAGCCTTGGCGATCTGGCGTCCGGACCGTCAGGCCGTCAAGCTCCGCCGTCACCACGATCTGGCAGGACAGGCGCGAGTTGGGCTGCACATTGTAAGCGAAGTCCAGCATGTCCTCCTCCTGGTCCGACGCCTTGCCGGCGAAGGGCAGGAACGCTTCGTCAATATAGACATGACAGGTCGCGCAGGCGCAGCCGCCGCCGCATTCGGCGGTGATCTCTGGGATCGCGTTGCGGATCGCGGCCTCCATGACGGTGGAGCCGATCTCCGCCTCGACGGTGCGGGATTCACCGAGCGAGTCGACGAACGTGATTTTTGGCATGGATATCGCTTTTACCTTCGGATGGCGGGCGCGTCGTGAGGTCGAAAGCTCATCCGCGGCCCTTCCGGACGCGGACAGGCGGATTACCCCGGCGAAACAGCCGGCTTTTCTGGCCAGCTTCGCGGTCCAGTGTTACGGCCGCAGTTCATGGCCGAAGTTCAGGCATCCTGCAAGGGCGTAAAGCCGCGGACGGCCGCAACGGGGGCTTTTGTCGCGGCGGCGGCGCCGCGCTCGCCCAAACGAAAACGCGTCCGGCCGCAGTTCAGAGCGCAAAATCCGGGCGCCGGGTCTTGCCGGCTTTTTCTGATCGTCCGGGCGCTCTTCTCACGCGCTGAGGCCTCTGCGCCGGCGCCATTAACGATGTTTTAAGAAGGCCTTGGCGCGCGGGTTTGAATCGCGGCCTGAGGGATGTAAAGTAACATTTGGTTAACTGTACCGCCCGCGTCAGCGCTGACGCACATAGTTTGGACGTCTTGCGCAGTGAACTTCATGCGCTCAGAAAATTTCCTGCGCGCTCCTGAACGACTTTGAAGAGGCACGAGATGGCGAGCTCCCCGAAAATCCACGATCCCGCGGCGGAGGCGCTTCAGGCCATTGAAGAAGCGCTGAACCTGCGGGCGGAACTGGACGATCCCTTCGCGAACGGGGACGCCAGCGCCGAAGATCAAGTGAAAAGGGACGTTCCCGGCGCCCGGAGCGATGCGCCTGCTGATTACAGACGCAAATCCGGCGCGGCTGCGCGCCTGCCTTCGACCAGCGAAGAGCCGCTTTTCGGACCTCCGCGCCAGAGCGCGCCAGCCGCCGGCGCCGAGGCTCCGGAAGGCCAGATCGGTCGCGGCGCGCCACCAGCCAATGACGACCGCCATTCGGCCGGCGCGATCCTGCGCGCCTACCAGTCCCGCCCAAACCGCGCCCCAACCATCATCGCGGCGCTTAGCTCGACGCTGTGGATTGCGCTGACGGTCGGCTTCCTCGCCACCAATCGGGAACAGCTTTTCGGCGGATCGAACGGCGCGATCCTGCCGACGGCCGCGCTTTACTTCCTCACCATCGCCGGGCCGGTGGTGTTTTTCTTCATCACGGCGATGATGATCCGGCGCGGGCAGGAAATGCGCGCGACCTCCCGCTCGATGACCGAAGTCGCGTTGCGCCTCGCCGAACCCGAGACCATCGCCACCGAGCAAATGGTCACGCTCTCCCAGGCGATCCGGCGCGAGGTCGCCTCCATGGGCGATGGCATTGAGCGCGCCCTGGCGCGGGCCGGCGAACTTGAAACCCTGGTGCGGTCCGAGGTCTCCAATCTGGAGCGCTCCTTTTCCGATAACGAGCGGCGCGTGCGCGCGCTGATCGACGAGCTGGCCGGCGAGCGCGAATCCATTCTCGCCAATGCCGATCGCGTGCGCGGCGCCATCTCGATCGCCCATGATAGCGTCACCCGCGACATTGAATCGGCGTCGGTCCGCTTCGCTGACAGCGTCGGCGAGGCCGCCAGCCGCGTCACGGATTCGGTCAACGCCAAAGGCGACGAGATCCGGCTGGCGCTGAACCAGGGCCGCGACGAACTCGCCGAGCATCTGTCGAGTCACGGCGAAGAACTTGTCTCGCGCCTCGGCCGCACCAGCAGCGACGCCGCCGCCAATCTGACGCAGGCCAGCACCGGCATCGCGCAAACGCTCGATCAGCAACTGTCCGACCTCGAGGCGCGCCTGACCAATGCGCGCCAGCTTCTCGCCGTAGACCTCGGCATGCGCGGCGACGCCCTTGCGGAACGCCTCGATGCCGCCGGCGCGCAGATCGCCGAGACGATTTCCGAGCGCGGCGAGAGCATCGCGACGCGCCTCGCTGAAACGCATGATCGCCTGCAGGAGGTGGTCGACGTGCATGGCGGCGCGCTCGCCGACCGCATCGCCGCGACCGGCGAACGCTTCGGCAATCTGATCGAGGCGCGGACCGCAGCGGCGCGGGACTCCCTCGACCAGTCGAGCCGCAACATCGTCGCCTCGTTCGAGGACGGGCATGCGCGGCTCCAGAACGAGTTCGAGCGCCATGGCGGCGAGCTGCAACGCAGCTTTGCGGCCGCCGCCGACTCGACGGCGACGACGCTCTCCCAGCAAACCCAGACGCTGCAGGAGCAGCTCGCGGCCTCGCTCGACCAGACCGTCGGAGCGCTGAACAGCCATTCCGAACATATTCATGGCCATCTCGACCTCGTCACGCAGGACATGCTCGGAGCCTTCACTGGCCGCACCGAGGCGCTGAGCGACCAGCTCGCCGGCGCCATGCATGGCACCTTCGCGGCGCTGGACGATCATTCCGCGATCATGAGCGAACGTCTCGAGGCCGCCGCGAACCAGGCGGCGGCCGATTTCGCCGGACGGTCCGAGGCTCTGCACGAGCGCCTGACAGCCACCTTCGGCGGCGCGCTGGAAGCTTTGTCCGGCCGTTCGGACGACGTCGCGGACCGGCTCGAGACTTCCACCAGTCAGTCCGTCGCAACGCTTGCCGGCTATGCCGAGGGCCTGCAGCAGCAGCTGTCATCGACGCTTTACGCCCTGAGCAGCCACGCGGCGGAAATCAGCGAACAGGTCGGCGCCGCCGGCGCGCAATCGCTTGGCGCCTTCACCGCGCAGACCGAGGCCCTGCGCGAACGGCTCGACGCCGCGACGCACGGAACCTTCGCGGCTCTCAGCGACCATTCCGCGATCATGAGCGAACGCTTTGAGGCCGCCGCCGACCGGACCGCGACCGATTTCGCCGGCCGGTCCGAAGCGCTGCACGAACGCCTCGTCGCGACTTTCGGCGAGTCGCTGGAATCCTTGACCGGCCGCTCCGAGCAAGTCGCCAACCGGCTCGAAAGCTCCGCAAATCAATCTGTCGCGTCGCTCGCCAGCTGTGCGGAGGGGCTGCAGCAGCGGCTTACGTCGACGCTTCAGGCCCTGAGCCGTCACGCGGCGGAAATCAGCGAACATCTCGGCTCCGCCGGAGAGCAGTCGCTCAGCGCGTTCACCGCGCAAACGGACACCCTGCGCGAAAGGCTAGACGCCGCCATCCGCGGCCTCAACGAACATTCGGACGAGATGAGCGAGCGCCTCGCGGCAAGCGCGCAGCAATCGGCCGGCCTCCTCGCAACACAGACCGACGCGCTGCAGAACCGGCTCAATGCTGTGCTCGGCGCGATTGGCGATCACTCCGACGAAATCAGCGAGCGCCTCGCGGCGAGCGCGCTGCAATCGGCCGGCCTCCTCGCAACACAGACCGATGCGCTGGCGGATCGCCTCAACGCTGTGATCGGCGCGATTGGCGATCATTCCGACCAAATCAGCAGCCGCCTCGCGGCAAGCGCGCAGCAATCGGGCAGCCTCCTCGCAACACAGACCGACGCGCTGGCGGATCGCCTCAACGCTGTGATCGGCGCCCTCGGCGATCATTCCGACCAAATCAGCAGCCGCCTCGCGGCAAGCGCGCAGCAATCGGCCGGCCTCCTCGCAACAGAGACCGATGCGCTGGCGGATCGCCTCAACGCCGCAATCCGCGCCCTCGGCGATCATTCCGACGAGATCAGCCGGCGCCTCGCGGCGAGCGCGCAGGAATCAGCCGGGATCCTCGCCGGCCAGACCGATGCTCTGGCGGATCGCCTCAACGCGGCAATCGAGTCCCTCGGCGATCATTCCAGCGAAATCAGCCGGCGCCTCGCGGCGAGCGCGCAGGAATCAGCCGGGATCCTCGCCGGCCAGACCGACGCACTGGCGGATCGCCTCGACGCTGTGATCGGCGCCCTCGGCGATCATTCCAACGAGATGAGCGAGCGGCTTGAGGCGACCGCGCAGCTGTCCGCCAACGTCCTCGCCAGCCAGACCGACGCACTGCAGGACCGGCTCAACGCTGCGATCGGCGCCCTCGATGATCATTCAAACGAGATGAGCGAGCGACTGGAGGCGACAGCGCATTACGCCGTCGGCGCCTTCGCCGAGCATACGCAAGCGCTGCACGAACGCCTCAACGCCACGCTCGTGGAGACGCTCGCCGCTTTGACCAGCCACTCGGAGACAATGAACGCGCGGCTCGACTCGACAGCCAGCCTCGCGGTGGACGCCTTCACCGGACATGCGGATGCGGTGCACCGGCGCCTCGAGGCGACGCTCGGGCAAACCGCCGCCGCCCTCACGCGCCATTCCGACGAGGTCGGCGCGCGGCTGGAGGCGAGCGCGCAGCAAGCCTCGGATGCCCTCACCTTGCCTGTTGCAGCGCTGCATGAGCGCCTGACGACGACCATCAACGCGACGCTCGCCGCTTTGAGCGATCACGCGGCCGATATCAACCAGCGCCTCGCGGCGACCGCGGCGACGTCCGCCGGCGCGCTGACGGCCGAGACCGAGGCGCTCCGCCAGCGCCTCCAGGGGACGCTGAGCGAGACGATCGATGCGCTGAACGCGCATTCGAACGAAATGAGCGAGCGCCTGCGGACGACGGGCGAGCAGTCCGCTGGCGCCCTCGCCGACCGGGTGGACGCACTCAACGCGGGCCTTTCCACGGCGATCAGCGAAACCTTCGGCGCGCTCGCCAATCATTCGGAGGAAATCAACCAGCGCCTCGGTTCGACCGTCGGCGAGACGCTCGGCGCGGTTTCCGGCTATTCCGAGGAGATGCGCGAGACCCTGGACGCGGCCGGGCGCGGCGCGCTGGCGGCCTTCGCGGGCCATACCGCGAGCCTTGAGGAGCGCCTCACGCTCATGCTGGGCGAGGCCTTCGACACGCTGTCGAGCCACACCCATGAGTTGCACGAGCATCTCGCCGCGCGCACGCAGGAGGCGTTGATCGCTTTCGCCAGCCAGAGCGACGCTCTGCAGAGCGGCTTCGAGGCGACCGCGCAGCAAGCCGTCGCGGCCATCGGCTACCATGCCAGTGATCTCAACGAACGCTTCACAGACACCGCCTCGGAGGCGATCAATGCGATCGCCGTGCATGGCGACAGGATCAACGAAGCGCTTGCCGACCGGCTCTCGTCGTTCGAGCAGACTTTCGTCGGGCACGGCGGCGCCGTCGCGAACAGCATCGGCGATCAGGCCGAACGCTTCACCGCGACGCTGGCCGACCGGCTCGGCGCGATCGAGAGCACGTTGACGCTGCGCGGCGGCGATCTCAACGACAGGCTCGCCCTGCGCGCTGGCGAAACCACGCAGGCCCTTGAAGCGCAGATCGACGCTTTCGAGACGCGCACATCGCTGCGCACGCGGGAAATCGGGCAAGCGCTCGACGTTCTCATCGCGCGCCTCGATCAAGGGCTCGACGCGCATGCGGCGGCGCTGAGCGAAAGCCTCGGCGCGCAGGCCAACGCCGTCGCAAGAGCGCTGAGCGAAGGCGGCGAAGAAGTTGTCCGGGCTCTGGACGACAAGGCCGGCGCCATCGCCGCGACCCTCGAGGGGCGCATCGTGGAATTCGAAGAGCGGGTGGTCGGGCGCCTCGACACCGTATCGGGCGAGCTCGACGAGCGCGGGCGCGCCGTCGCCGTCAATATCGCGGCGCGGACCCGGGAAATCGACCAGACGCTTGGTCTGCACGCCGGCAACATCTATGCGGCGCTCGATCGCGAGGCGGGTCAACTCGCCGCCGTGCTGGCCGGGCGCGCGGCCGAGATCCGAGATCTCGTCGCGCAGGCGACCGAAGACCTCGACGCGACGCTCGCGGGGCGGGCCGGCGAGATCGGCGACGCGCTCGCCGGGCGCATCAACGAGATCAGCCTCACGCTGGCGAACCGGCTGTCCGAAATCGAGGGCGCGCTTGGCGGCGGCCTCGATCTGCAAAACGCGCTCGGCGAGCGCGCCGGAGAATTGCGCGAGCTGTTCGACGCGCGCGGGCGCAGCCTCGTCGAGAGCCTGTCTCAGCGCGGCGGCGAGATCGCTGCGGAGATGACCAGCGTCGGCGCGCTTGTGTCGCAAGCCATCGAAGGCCGCGGCATGGACATCGTGCAGCGTCTCGGCGACACGCAGAACGATCTGACTGACGCAATCGAGCGCTCCGCCGCCCATGTGCGCGAGGCATTCGAGATCGGCGCCGGCGAATCGATCGGCGCGCTGGTCGACGCCAACGCCAAGCTCGGGGGCGAGATGACCGAGATCGCCAACCGCCTCGCCAGCGGCGGCGCCGCGCTGCAGGATCAAATCGCCGTCGCGGGCGCCAATTTCGCGGCCGTCGAACAATCCCTGGGCGACCGCATGGACGATTTCAGGCGCCTCCTTGGAGCCATCTCCAGCGAACTCGAGCGCGTCAACCAGGCCGCCGGACAGACCGTCTTCGAAGCCAGCGGGCTCGCCGAGACAATCGCCGGCCACGGCGACGCGCTCTCCGTCGCCGCCAGCGATCTCGTCAGGTCGCAAAGCGAACTCGACCAGATGCTCAATGCCCGCCGGGCATCGCTCGACGCGCTCCTGCTGGCCGTTAACGAGCGCCGCGACGATTTCGACAATGTCATGGGCTCTTTCGCCACGCTGATCGAGAGCGCGTTCGAGAACGCCGAAAACCGGGCGCGCGAAATCGGATCGCTCCTTGCCGAAACCTCGCAATCAGCGGGCGGAATGATCGACCGGCAGTTCGCCGAGATCCGCGCCAATGTAGCGACGGAGCGCGAGCGAACCGCCGCGGCGATGCGGTCGGCCTATGAGCAGGCCAACGCCGAAATCGACGGCATCTTCAGCCAGGGGACGCAGCGCTTCCAGACCGCGGCTTCGGAACTGCGGACCATGTCCCGGCAAATTCAGGAAGAACTCGCTGCGACGCGGGAAGCCCTGAACGCCACTGTCTCCGAGCTGCCGCAGGAGACCGCGCAGCAGGCGGCCTCGATGCGGAAAATCGTCTCGGACGAGATCAAGGCGCTGAAGGAGCTGAGCGACATCGTGAGCCGTTCCGGGCGGTCCCTCGACGTTTCGACGGGGCTTGCCGGCGACCGCGCGGCGCCGCCTGCCCCGGCGCGCACGCCCGGCGCCGCCCCGGCTTTCCCGGCTCCTGTCCGCCGCGGCGCTCCCACGGCCGAACCCGCAGCCGCGCCCGAGCCGCGCCGCAGCCAGACGACCCCGCCGCGACCGACGCAGAGCCCTGCTGCGACGGAGCGCAGCGGCTGGCTGTCCGATCTCCTCGCACGCGCCTCGACCGAGGAGCCGCTGGCCCCGGCGCGGCCCGTGAGGGACCTCGCGCCGAAGGACCAGACGCCAAAAGGCCTGGCGTCGAAGGGGCTGGCGCCGACGACGGCGGGCGCCCAACCGCTTGACGCCCTCTCTCTCGACGTCGCCCGCATGGTCGACCCCGAAGCCGCGGCCGAGGCCTGGGAGCGCTATCGGCGCGGCGAGCCGAACGCCTTCTCGTCGCGGATCTACATCGGCCGCGGCGCCCAGACCGCCGAAGAGGTGCGCCGCCGCTACCGGCTGAACCCTGACTTTCATGCGACGGTCGATCGCTATGTGCAGGAATTCGAACGTCTGCTCACCGAGCTGACCCGCGACAACGCCGATCAAACGGTCCTGCGCAACTATCTGATCTCGGAGACAGGTCTGGTCTACACAATGCTCGCCCACGCGTCGGGCAGGCTCGGCTAGGCGAGAGCGAAGCCGGCTCCCGCGCCGCCAAGACAAAAAAGGGGCATGAACGAAAAAGTTCATGCCCCTCTTTGCATCCGCTTTGCGGCGAGATGCGCCGCCAGCCGGCCTGTAAGCCGGGTTCTGTACGGCGCCGCGGCGAACCGCGACGCGTGATGGCCATTCCTCTGGGACGACCGTCGCCGGCCGCCTCGAGCAACCAACCCGGGCGATGATCCAGAGACGGATCTAAGGTTTTTAAAACCTCGCATCGCCCCTATTCGGTTTTGCTCCCGGTGGGGCTTGCCGTGCCGCTCATGTCGCCATGCGCGCGGTGCGCTCTTACCGCACCGTTTCACCCTTGCCGCCGGCGAAGCCGGGGCGGTTTATTTTCTGTGGCGCTTTCCCTGGGGTCACCCCCGCCGGACGTTATCCGGCACCGTTTCTCTGTGGAGCCCGGACTTTCCTCCGCCGTGAGGCGGCGGCCATCCGGCCGACTGGCCTTCGCGGCATAAAGCAATTTCAAGGCTGATGAAATCTCAAAATGCGCGATCGGGCGCGGCCCCGTTCAGGCGCCACGCCGCCGCACGCCATGCGTGTGTCGAAAAAATCGCAGTGGAAGGAAATCCTTAACGAAAAACCGTTGTTACTTGACCCCGCGCGGCAATCCCGGCTGTTTGGAGCCGACGCTAACCCGATGCTAGGATAGGGTATGAAAACTTTGTTTCCTCTGGCGGCCATCGCCGCGGCTTCGATCACACTCGCCGGATGCGGCTATACGCCCGAGCAGCGGGCGGTCAGCGGCGGCGCAATCGGCGGGGCGACGGGCGCAGCAATCGGCGCGGCGACAGGCGGAGGCGTCGGCGCGGCGCTTGTCGGGGGCGCGCTGGGCGCAGCGACCGGCGCAATCGTCGGCGCCAACACGCGCCCGGCCAATCCGCCGCCGCCGCCGCCCGGCTATTATCCGCCCCCGCCGCCGCCGCCGGCTTGCGCGCGCATCGTCTACGATCCCTATGGAAACGCCTTTTGCCAAGGGTATTACCGCTATTAAACTCGATACTGGTTTGACAGCCACACCTTTCGCCTCGCCGAACCACGGCGAGCGCAAAGGGGGGCGGACGCCCGATTCGCTCATTCTGCATTATACCGGGGTGCCCACCGGCGAAGCTGCGATCGAGCTTTTGTGCGATCCGGTGATGCAGGTCTCCGCCCATTACGTCGTGATGCCGGATGGATCGTTGATGCAACTCGTGCCCGAAGCGCGCCGGGCCTGGCACGCCGGCCGCGGTGTGTGGGCTGGTGAGACCGACATGAATGATGTGTCGATCGGCATCGAAATCGCCCATCATGGCCATAAGGACGGCGGCCCCGCCTATCCCTATCCCGCCGAGCAGATCGCCGCAGTCATCGCGCTGAGCCAGGACATCATCGCACGCTGGCGGATCGCGCCGGAGCGGGTGCTCGCCCATTCCGATATCGCACCCGACCGGAAGATCGATCCGGGCGAATTCTTCCCCTGGCCGCGTCTCGCAAAAGCAGGGGTCGGCCATTACGTCGCGCCGTGCCCGATAGCGGACGGTCCGCGCCTCGGGCCTGACGCGCAAGGCGCGGAGGTTGAAGACCTGCAGGCGATGCTGGCGCGTTACGGTTACGGGATTGAGATCAACGCGCGTTACGACGCGCGGACGCAGATCGTCGTTCGCGCCTTCCAGCGCCATTTCCGGCCCGCGCTGGTCGATGGGATCGCGGATGTTTCAACCGTCGCAACCTTGCGGAAATTGCTCGATGCGCGGGCGATCGGCTGAAACGACGCAGATAACCCCGTATTTCGCATTCGGCGCTATGAGCAGGGCCGCACAAAGAAACGGAAGCGCCCATGGCTTGCGATAAAATCATGCTGATCCGCCACGCCGAACGGCCGAATGCCGACAAATCTATGCGCGGCGTCGGCTTCGACGGGCGCAAGAACAAGGAATCGCTGACCGTGCGCGGCTGGCAGCGCGGCGGCGCCCTGGCGCGGTTTTTCGCGCCGCTCGACGATCATTTCGCTCAGCCGGGCCTCGCGCGGCCGGCCGCGCTTTACGCGTGCCGCGCGGCGCCGGAGGATCCGAGCCTTCGGCCGCAGCAGACGCTGGTCCCCCTCGCCGAGCTGCTTCAACTCGAACTCAACTGCGATCATTTCCATGGCGACGAGATCGCGCTCGTCAAAGACATGCTGTCTCGCGAAGGCCCGGCGCTCGTCGCCTGGAAACATGACGGGATGCATGTCATCGCCAATGCCATTCTGCGCGATGCGGCCACCGCGCCGCAGCACTGGCCCTATGCCCGTTATGATCTTGTCTGGATTTTCGACCGGCGCGGCGCGGACTGGACCTTTTCGCAGGTCCCGCAGCTTCTTCTCGCGGGCGACAGCGCCGAGCCAATCGCTTAGGCGCATAATTTCCCGTTTTGACGCCTGATTTTTGTAGCGTAGGAATAGGCAGCAGAGGCTTTGCTTCAATTGGCAGCTGGCTTGCGACTGGGGCCTTTTGCGATCCAGCGGAATCTGGAAGGCAGCTGCGGCGCTTTGATCCGGCGCATTTTCTTTTCGCCAACCGGCGAGCGAAACTGCAGCGGGCGCTCTTCGCCTGAAGGAAAGTCAATGAGAGCGTCGGCCAAAGCGGGGTTTCCGCTTTTTCTCGTCCCGCTCTCGCGCTGGAGCGACAAACAATGGCCGTTGGCGTAAAGGCCGGAATTCGATTTGAGAGAATCGCCTTCCTCTCGAATGAAACAACGGAAGGAATCGCGGCGCGCGATGCCCTGATCTCGCGCTACGGCCATGTCGACGCGGAGGAGGCGGACATCATCGTCGCACTCGGCGGCGACGGCTTCATGCTGCAGACGCTGCATCGATTCATGGGAAGCAACAAGCTGATCTACGGCATGAATCGCGGCTCCATCGGCTTCCTCATGAATGATTTTTCAGTGTTCAATCTCGAAGGCCGGCTCGCCGCGGCCGAAGCCAAGACCGTGCATCCCCTGCTGATGGAGGCGACCGACCGGGACGGCTCCGTCTCTCGCGCGCGCGCAATCAACGAAGTGGCGCTGCTGCGCCAATCCTACCAAGCGGCCAAGATGCGAATCTCCATCGACGGCAAGGAGCGGCTCGACGAACTCGCCGGCGACGGCGTCATGGTGGCGACGCCCGTCGGCTCCACCGCCTATAATCTCGCCGCGCATGGACCAATTTTGCCGCTTGACGCCAAGATGATGGCCTTGACGCCGATCTCGGCTTTCCGGCCGCGCGGCTGGCGCGGCGCCCTGCTGCCGGACAAAGCCAAAGTCACGATCGAGATCCTGCAAGCCGAAAAGCGGCCCGTCTCCGCCGTCGCCGATCATTTCGAGCTGCGCAATGTGCGCGAGGTCGTCGTCGCGATGGATCACGACACCGATCTCGTCCTTCTTCACGATCCCGGGCATTCGCTGAACGAGCGGATCCTGCGCGAGCAATTTGGATATTGACGCGTGAAGGAGCGCATTCGCATCCTTAGCCGGGCGTTGGTCTCGCGCGGCTTCGGCGTGCTCGAACGGCTAAACATTGAACTCAAACGGTTCGACGGGCGCTTGCAGGTGCAGGCGCGCGAGATTTACGACACCGGCGACGGAGCCGCGATCCTGCTCTACGACCCGACGCGCTCGACCGTCATCCTTGTGCGCCAGTTCCGGCTGCCGCCTTTCCTCAAAGAAGGATGCGACAGCCTGATCGAGGTCTGCGCGGGACGCCTTGAAGGAAACGACCCGGAAACCCGGATCGTGCATGAGGCCGAGGAGGAAACCGGTTTCAGGGTGCGCCATCCGCGCCGCCTGTTTGCGGGTTACACGAGCCCCGGCGCCTTTTGCGAAAAGATCACCTTTTTCGTCGCGGAATATTGCGCGGCCGACCGGGTCGGCACCGGCGGCGGCCTCGAACATGAGGGCGAAGACATCGAAATTCTGGAGCCGACGCTGGAAGAGGCGTTGGCGATGATCGAGCGCGGCGAAATCATCGACGCCAAGACGATTTTGCTGTTGCACTACGCCAAGCTCGCGGGTCTGATGAGCGCGGTTTCCGGCGCCTCCTGACAAAGGCCAGCCCATGCGCGACTTTGAGGCGTCCCGAAACGCGGCGGCAGCCAAGGCGGCGAAGATGCAGCCTCGCGCCGCCTCCAATGGCTTCGACGCGGCCGACATTCGCTGGCGAAGCAAAGCCATCCTCATTGGCTCGGCCGGCAATCTGATCGAGTGGTATGACATTTACGCCTATTCGGCGTTCTCACTCTATTTCGCCGGCGCCTTCTTTCCGCAGTCCGATCCTCTGGCGCAGCAGTTGGCGGCGGCGTCGATTTTCGCCGCCGCGTTTTTCGTTCGCCCGCTCGGCGCCGCCTTGTTCGGCTATCTCGCCGATCGTCATGGACGCCGCAACGCGCTGACGGGCTCGGTCATCATGATGTGCTTCGGCTCGCTCCTTATCGCCGTGACGCCCGCCTACGCCAGCATCGGCGTCGCCGCGCCGATCATTCTCGCCACCGCGCGCATGTTGCAAAGCCTCAGCCAGGGCGGCGAATATGGATCGGGCGCGACCTATCTCAGCGAAGTCGCCCATCCGGACCGGCGCGGCTTCTATTCTGGCGTCTGGTACGTCACCCTGATCGGCGGTCAGCTCAGCGCCATTCTCGTCCTGCTGGCGCTGCAAAAGTTGTTTCTGACGCCCGATCAGTTGAAGTCCTGGGGCTGGCGGATTCCCTTCGCCATCGGGGCGCTGCTTTCAATTCTCGCCTATGTCCTCCGCCGCGACATGCCCGAAACCGATCTCTTCCTCGCCGCCAAACCCGCCATCGAGCGCGAGAACCCGTGGCGAATTTTGGCGCGCGACTGGCGCAGCATGGCGCTTGTCGTCGGCATCACGATCGGCGGCACCTCGGCCTTCTATACGTACACAACCTATATGCAGAAATTCCTCAGACTGTCGGTCGGCCTCGACGATGGGCAGACAACGCTGATCACCGCCGGCTCGCTCGTCTTCGCGTTGATCCTGCAGCCGCTCTACGGCGCGCTTTCCGACAGGATCGGCCGCAAGCCGCTGCTGATCGGCTTTGGCGTTCTTGGAACGCTCGGCACGGTTCCCCTGCTGACGACGCTGCAGCATACCAAAAGCCCCTTCGCCGCTTTCCTTTTGATCTGCGCCGCCTGGGCCATCGCCAGCGGCTATACGTCGATCGCGGCGATCGTGAAGGCCGAACTGTTCCCCACGGCGATCCGCGCCATGGGCGTCGGCATTCCCTATGCGCTGACGGTCGCGATTTTCGGCGGCTCGATCGACTGGGTCGCGCTGGCGTTCAAGAACGCCGGTTTCGAGACGGGCTTCTTCTGGTATGCGAGCGGACTTATCTTCATCTCCCTCGTGACCTATGCATTCATGCGCGACATGAAGGCGCATTCGAAAATGGAGCAGGCGCTGTGATGTTTCTAGAGCGCTTTCCGACCGAATGGAACATTCGGTCGATAAGAAATCGCTCTAGAGTCAAAGGCTTGAGCATATTCTTACCGATCAGATTGGTTCAATCTGATCGGAATATGCTCTAGGACGCTGACCCCATGCGCTCGCTTCTTTTCGTCTCCGCCATCGACGAAGCCAAGCTCGCTGCAGCGCTGGAGAGCGGCGCGGATGGGCTTTGTCTCGACGTCGCGGATCGCATTCTGGCGGCGGACAAGGCCCGGGCGCGCGAGAACGCGGGCGATCTCCTTCAGTCCGCTAAAGCGATGGCGCGTCGCCCGCTCCTCTATGTGCGGGTCGCGGGCCTCGACACGGCGCAGATCGACGCCGATCTCGACGCCGTCATGCCCTTCGCGCCCGATGGAATCATCCCCACTGGGCCCGTGAACGGGCAGGCGTTGCAGCATCTGGGCGGTTTGCTCGCGGTGAAGGAGGCCAGATGCGGGTTGCCAGACGGTTCGACGCAGATCATCGCGGGCGTCGGCGATGCGGCGGCCTCGCTCCTCGACATGGGGAGCTTCGCCGGCGCGAGCCGCCGTCTTGCGGCGCTGTTCTGGAGCGCCGATGCGCTGTCGGCCGCGCTCGGCGCCGAACGGAACCGCACTTCTGACGGCCTTTACACCCCGCTCCATGCTCTTGCGCGCAGCCTGACTTTGGTTGCGGCCCGCGCGGCCGATGCTCTCGCGATCGACGCCGCCTGTCCGCGATCTCCAGAGGGCCTTGGACTGCGGCTGGAGTGCGAGGCGGCGCGGCGCGGCGGCTTCGACGGCAAGCTGGCGCTCGATCGCGATCAGGTCGCGATCATCAACGCGGTCTTCACGCCGACGGATGAAGCGATCGCGCGGGCGAGAGCCGTCATCGCCGCCTTCGCCGCCGAGCCCTCAGCGGCGACGCTTGCTCTCGGTGGCGAGATATTGGCCCTTTCCGATCTTGCGCAGGCGAAGCGGCTGCTTCGTCGTCTGCCCGCGACCTGATTCATTTCGAAGCTCGGAGCGAGGGATCGGCCGAACTTTCGAAAGCGGAATGGAAACTGACTTTTTCCCGGACCCCTCCACCTAGGTGAATACTATTTCTTGCTATCAATAGACTTATTCATGAACGAAGTACTTTTTTTCTACATATTGCGATTCAGATGTAACATACTGGCAACGCCAACACTGATTCATGTATAGCGGCCATGTTTATTATTGCCCTTCGGACCACAGATCGTAATTTTGCTCGGCGCGGTCAGGACACGAGCCTGGGATGACCGTTGGCTGGCGAAACGCCCCGAGGGAGAAACCTGATGAAAACGCGAAGCGCCCGTTTGTTGATGGCCGGGGCGGCGCTCGGAACCGTCGCATTCGCCCAAGCGGCGCAGGCGCAGGACGTCACCAATCTTGTGACCCTCCCCGAGGTTGACGTCGTGGCTCCGACGCCCGTTCCAGGCGGCGTCGGCATCGACAGGAACAAGGCGCCGGGGTTCATCTCCACCGTAACCGGACAGGAATTTGAAGAGAAAAAATCGCCGGCTGTCGCGGATGCGATAACGGCCCATGTTCCGGCCGCGATCTCGCTCAGCGTCGACGGCAGCGACCTCTCCCCCGATCTTTTTTATCGCGGCTTCGACACCTCGCGCATTTCGGGAACGGCGCAGGGGCTCGCGGTCTATCAAAATGGCGTGCGCATTAACGAGGCGTTCGGCGACAGCACCAATCTCGATCTCATCTCGCCAATTGCGATTGATCGCGTCGATGTCTACACGAACAACCCCATTTTCGGTTTGAATGCGCTCGGCGGCGCGATCAATTTCACGATGAAGAACGGGTTCACCTATCAGGGCGGCGAGGCTCAGGTTCTCGGCGGCTCCTACGGGCGAGTCTACGGCAGCCTGCAATATGGCAAGCAATATGGCGACTACAGCGTCTATTTCGCAACCGACGCGCTGCGAGACAGCGGCTATCGGCCATTCGGCGCGCAAAATCTTCAACGGGCCTACGCCGACATCGGCTATCGCACGCCAGATTCTGAAGTCCACGCTATCGGAGCCTTCAGCCGCACCTGGCTGGGCGTTCAGGGCACGACGCCCCAAGTTCTCGTCGACCAGCAGTATAACGCCGTCTTCACGACGCCGCAGACGACCAACAACCAGGCCGGCCTGGCGCAAATCACGGGAAGGTTCGACCTCTCCCCGACATGGTCGCTCGCGAGCAATTTCTATTTCCGCCAGTTCGATCAATACCACGTCGATGGGAACGACGCGAGCATAACCGATTGCGGCGGACAAGGCGGCACGCCCGGAAACGCCTGCCTGCCGGCCAGCGGAACATTCTCCGGAAACCCGAACGATTTCCAGTTCACGAACCATGGCCAGCCGATTCCATATCTCGGCGACAGCTTCCCCTACGGGACGACTTCGCTGACTGCGGTGCACACGCAGACCTTCGGGACGCAGGAACAGATCACCGACAAGGACAAGATTTTTGGGCACCAGAACTATTTCGTCATTGGCGGCAGCGCGGATCAGAGCTACACGCATTTCTCGTCCAAGACTTTACTGGGCCAACTCGATTCCTCGTTCCAAAACCTCTTCACCGGCTTCCCCGGTTCGCAAGCGATCCTGCAGACGGAAGGGAGTGTCGGCTACGGACCCGTCTGGGTGCATGCGCAAGCGACCTATTTCGGCGCTTTCGCGCTCGATACGTTCAACCTGACGGATGAACTCGCGCTGACCGCCGGGGCGCGCTTCAACGTCGCCAATATCGGCCTCTCCGACGCAAGCGGCGAGCAACCCGACAACAACACGAGCAATTCCTACAACCGCATCAATCCGGTCGTCGGATTCACTTACACCGCTTCACCGGCTCTGACCTTTTACGGCGGATACTCCGAGGCGAACAGGGCGCCGACCCCGCTCGAGAGCCAATGCTCCAATCCCCAGCTGCCTTGCGTCCTCGAGACGGCGCTGGTCTCTGATCCCCCGCTGCAGCAGGTCGTCTCGCACACATGGGAGGGCGGCGTGCGCGGCACGCTCGCCATCCCGAACGGCTACGGCACGCTGGTTTACAATGCGGGCGCGTTCCATATCGTCAACACAAACGACATTGTGACCGAAGCGAGCACGATCTCCGGCCAGGGTTTCTACACCAATGTTCCCGAGACGCTACGGCAAGGCGTCGAGCTTGGCCTCCAATATAACTACGGACCGGCAAGTTTTTACGCAAACTATGCGCATGTCGACGCCACCTACCAGTTTTACGGGACCTTCGATGGTGGAAATAATCCGGCGCAGGATGCGAATGGGAATATCTATGTCAAACCCGGCGATCGCATTCCTGGCATTCCGAGCAATCTGGGCAAGCTCGGCCTCACCTACGCCTTCACGCCGCAGTTAAAGGTGACCGCCGAAACAGTCCTCGTCGGCAGCCAATATTTCGCCGGCGACTACGCCAATCAAAATCCGAAGCTGCCGGCCTATTACTACGTCAATCTCCGCGGCACCTATCAGGCGACCGACCAGATTCAGATTTTCGGCCTGATCAATAACGCCACCAACAATCATTATGCGACATATGGGAGTTACTACGGGGTCGACACGACCGCAGGCAACGTAAACCAGACTTTGTACTACAACAATCCCGCGAATGGCGGTGCGGGCAAAGCCGAGGCCGTCACCGTGGCGCAGCCAATCTCGCTTTACGCCGGCGTAAAAGTTACCTTCTAATTCATCAGGCCGACGCTGACCTGTGAATTGTTCTCGAGCAGAACCGAAAGGAGCTGACCTTTGAACTGGACCCCAATCGCGGGACCGCGGGTGGCTGGCGTTAAGGCGTAATTTCGCCAGCCCTTGTCAAAAATCAAGCCGCTTCCTGCTGCTTCCGCTTCTTCTGTGGGTACTTGGGCAACGCGCTTTCGTTGTCCAAGCGAAGCGACATATCCACAGCATTCGCCGCCGCCTCGATTTTGTCCATGCCAGCGCGCCACACAGCCATCGGCATCTGATTGTTCATCGCCTGGCGCGGGCGCCGAAAATTGCAAAATGTCATCAAGGAACCGATGCCGGCCCGCGCCTCGCGGCCGTCGCCGCAGGCTTTCAGATGTAATTCTTCGTACTTGATCGAGCGCCAAAGCCCTTCGATCAGCTAGCTTTTCCCATGGACGCCTTCCTCGAGTGATGCTCAACACCTTCACTCTTGCGCATTGACGCCTTGGGGGCGCCCGCCCCGTCAGAGCCAGAAACATTAGCGTTCCTCCCGACGGAAAAGTTGCAGTTCGACCAATCTATCGAGTATCCAAGGTTTGACCGCGTTGATAATTGCGTTCTCGCGGCGCGACGCAATTGACGCCTTCACAATGCGCCGCATCCGAAAATTGGGAATTGCGCCATTAAGCAAGAGAGCTCTGCAGCCTTATGCTGATCCGAAATAGCGCCATCTATATGCTCGCAAGGCTCTTGCCCGGCCTCTTCAGCCTCGCGACGACGGCCGCCTTGACCCGCCTGCTCGATCCGAATGAGTACGGGCTTTATGGTTTGGCGCTGGTCATAATGATGTTCGGGTCGACCCTCGGGTTCGACTGGCTTGGTTTGGCGTTCCTGAGGTTTTACCAAGACAGGCGGCAAGACCCGCGATTTGGCGCGACATTCATGTCGATATTCGTTGCGCTCGTCGCGATATCGGCGGGAGTGCTCAGCCTCGCATTGCTCTTCGGCGTGGTGCCGCCTCATTTGGTCGGCGCCGCGATGATTGGCCTGGTGATGGTTTGGACCTTCGCGTGGTTTGAACTGGTCTGCCGGATCGCCGTCGCGGAATTTCAGCCGCTTCAATACTTGAGAATGAACCTCGGACGTTCATTTCTTATTTTCGTTGGAGCCGCCGCCGCCGCATGGCTGACGAGGAATGCGCTTTCGACAGCGGCGGCTACAGCCGTCGGCATGTTCCTGGGGGTCTTCTTCGGAAACGTGCCAATCCCGCGACCATCGTGGCGTCTTTTCGATCGCCTCCTTTCGCGAGAGGTCCTGGTTTTCGGGATTCCCATGGCTGCCAGCATGGCGATTGGCGCCCTGGCGGAAAGCGGAACGCGGTTCATTCTCGTCGACATCGAGTCGGCTCGGGGTCTCGGGCTTTTCACCGCCGCTGCTGCTCTCGTGCAGAATACGCTCGGGGTCATGGGCACCGGAATCTCTTCGGCTGGATACTCGCTTGTGTTGCGGGACGTGGTGCGGGATGATCACGTCGCCGCGCAGCGGCAGCTGCTCGTCAATGGAACGCTGCTATTGGCGGTGCTCGCACCGGCGAGTTTGGGCATAGCGCTCACCGGAAACAGCATCGCCACGAGCCTTGTTGGCTCGAAATTCGTATCCGGCGTCGCCCCGCTGATGCCCTGGATGGCGCTGTGCTCATTTCTAAGCGGTATGGTTGCTTGCTATTTCGACCAAGCGTTCCAGCTTGGCAAAAAGCCGCATCTGAAGATTTGGAGCGCGGGGATCACCGGACTTGTTTCGATCGGATTGTGCCTCTTCCTAATTCCGATATATGGGGCGATGGGCGCCGCGATCGCCTTGTCCGCCGCGGCGGCCGTATCGAACGTCTACTCGATACTCATCGGCCAATACGCCTATAGAATCCCGTTGCCTGTTGCGGGCGGAGTCCGCGTCGCTATCTGCTGCGCCGTTATGACGCTGGCGGTGGTTGGACTGCCCAACAGTGGATGGACCGGGCTCATTCTGCGGGCTGGATTTGGCGCCGTCGCATACGCGCTGGCCGCGATCGCCCTGAATCTGCTGGATTGCCGCGATCACATCATTCGCTTCGCCAAGCGCATCGCCCCGTCATTAGGAAGCGCCCACGAATAAATGCGTCTGTGAGTCGTTTGGGCGACCGCACGATCGTGCAATCCGTTCGGATAGGACGGCACAGCTCTGGCGCACACGTGCGTGATCAGCGCGAGGAGACATCGAGAGCATCAGCCGTCTCGCGCTGAGCGAATAACAATCAAGCTTTCGGGCGCCGTTCTGTCTTCGACGAGTAGCTTGCCGAGTGTAAATTAACATTTCCTGATCCTGCGCATAAGTGGAGGGCGACGGCCGCTCGTCTATGAGGCGGGTCCCCGCATTTATGGCCTCTATCGGCAGATCGACGCCGCCGGCCGTTATTCGACGCGAAAATCAACATATGCCTGCCGCAATCGGAGAGCGCTTGGTGATTATGGCTCGAGATATCGAGCGGGGCGCCGCATTTCGACCAGCCTGGCGGAATTCGCGGTCAATGCCCTCGCTGCGAAAAGGATGGTCAAAGCCAGCAGATGCGCTGGTCGGGCTCGGGCGCTCTTCTCAAGCTGCAAGTCAGAGCGGCTATGGCGAACGGCAATCCATCACGACGGCTTCGGCGCAAGGCCGACCTGCCTGCGCTGCTCCTCCGCCCGATCCTTCAACCAACCCCGCCTTTGCTCAGAGCCGCTTGAACCCTAGAGATTTGCTTCTCCGAGTTGAGTCGCTCCCTGAAGAGACAACTGAGGGAGGTCAAACCCGCAAAAACAGGCGCGAGCAACTGATCGAAAAATTCGTGGATCAGGGCATAGCGCGACGCTATAGTTGTATTGAACGGCGACTGTCGTCTCCGCTTTGTTGGAAGGGCTGTGCTGCTCCCCGGTGCAAATTGGCGAGCGTTGTGCGAAACATGATTTGTGGCATCTGGGGGAATGAAGCCGATTGGACCGTCTTGGTGAACCGCCAGCATCGCACGGCATGCACCGCTTGATCGCGGTCGTTGCAAAGTTCGCATCGCGACTAACTCTCAACGAGCTTTCGGAGCAGAGGACGCCCGTCACGGTTCGGACGCTGTTGACCCGCTGGAGATGCCGAAACGATCAGCGCAGAGGGCGGATCTTCGCCCAGCGCTTTCTAAAGCTCGCGTTTGCGAGTCGCATCGCTCGCCAATGGCTCTGCGTGTGAAACGGAACCAGATTGATGGACTGGCTTCAGCAAAGCGACTTCGCGTCCCCTCCACCGACCGCCTATCCGAGTGAGGAACATGCATAAGCGAATATTGGTGACCGGCGGGGCCGGCTTTCTCGGGTCGCATTTGTGCGAGCGGCTGCTTGAAGCGGGCCACGAGGTTTTGTGCGTGGATAATTTTTTTACTGGCTCCCGGCGCAACGTCGCCCATCTATTCAATAATCCATCGTTCGAATTGTTGCGCCACGACATCACTTTCCCACTCTATGTCGAAGTCGATGAGATTTACAATCTGGCCTGTCCCGCCTCGCCGATTCATTACCAATTCGATCCGGTCCAGACGACCAAGACGAGCGTCATCGGCGCCATCAACATGCTTGGCCTGGCGAAGCGGGTGAAAGCTAAGTTTTTGCAGGCCTCGACGTCGGAAGTTTACGGCGATCCGACCGTGCATCCGCAACCCGAAGAATATTGGGGTCATGTGAACCCGATCGGCTTTCGGTCCTGCTACGATGAAGGAAAGCGCTGTGCGGAAACCCTCGTGTTCGATTACAATCGCCAACACAAGATGGCCGCAAAGGTGGTGCGTATTTTCAATACTTACGGCCCACGCATGCACCCCAAAGACGGGCGAGTCGTGTCAAACTTCGTGATGCAGGCGTTGAACGGCGAGGACATCACGCTTTATGGCGACGGGGAGCAAACGCGGTCCTTTTGTTACGTCGACGATCTGGTCGAGGCGATGATCCGGATGATGGCGGCGGGTCGAGAAACGACAGGGCCGATCAACATCGGCAATCCGACAGAATTTACCATTAGGGAACTGGCCGAATTGGTCCTGGAACTGACCGGCTCGAAGTCGGAACTTGTATTTCAGCCCTTGCCGGCGGACGATCCCAAACAGCGCCAACCGGACATTCGCAAGGCAATGAAAGAGCTGGATTGGCGGCCGACGATCAAATTGCGCGAGGGACTGATCAAGACGATCGACTATTTTGACGAATTGCGACGTAGCACAAAAGGATTGGAGAGCGGCAAAAGACTCTGGAGTTCAAATGGCCTTGAGCAAAGGGGGGGATGATTGAAAGGTCGGGTGGAGGGATAGCACAGGCAAGTCGGGTTTGCGCCGGAGCCATTGTCGCGATCATCATTCGCCTTAGCCGCTCTGACCCGCAGCGTGAGATGGGCGGGCGAGAGGAATCAGCCTACTTGCTGGTTTTTGACTATCCCTTTCGCAACTCGAGACATGACCGCGGATTCCCTCAGAGCGGTCGAAATGCGGCGCCCCGCTCGATTTCCGGCGACGAAATCGACAGGCACGGTTCGATTGGAGGGATATTGGTCAGGAGTCGCCGACCAAGGCTGTCGATCCTGGCAGCGGATAAATCGCCCTCGCGTCCCAGCTTGTCCATATCTAGGACAACTTTTTCGAGCGCGCAGATCAGGTGTTCAACCTGACATGCCGGAGCTTCCATTTCAACGCCTTGATTTCCTTGTCGATGACCACGAGGGTCCTGCGATGGGTCGTCCGAGAGCCGACGATATGGTTGGCGATTTGCCGTATTGGCCGGATCTTCAGCGCCAAGTGGAACAATCCGATAATATGGGTCGTCGATTTTAGCGGCGCCCATTCCCCATAACCCCGAAGTTTTGCCGCTTTCACCGAAAGCGCGGTCCAAGGGCTGTTGCATCGGCGGATGACGGCAAAACAACAGTTGCGCCATTCGCCGAGAGGAGCGCGCTTCATGCTCGAGGTTCGCACTGCCGATAGCGTGGGTACATTCGAACCTGACTTCTTTGCTCTCCGCGCCAATCGACGCGCGGCCTGCGACGTCGTGCGGCGTAGCACCCCCAACTTTGAGACGGCCTCAAGCGCATAAAAACAGCAAACTTTGCGCTGGCCTTAGGTGCAAACAGGGGCATGTCATTGGCAGGTCACCGATTGGCGCTACAAGCCCCGAAGAAGCTTTCATTGCGCCGGGATTGTGCCTGGGCCGGGAGATGAGGCGGCGTGACGACGGTCGACACCAATCGGGCGGCCTTGCTCAGTTTGCTTCTGGAAGGGTACGACGATCTTAGGAAGCGCTTGACGCGACGACTTGGGTCCGCCGAACTCGCGGGGGAGTCGCTGCAAGACACCTTTCTTCGTTTGAACGCCGTTCCAGAAACAGATCCTATCCGGAATCCACGAGCCTACCTTTTCCGGATCGCAATGAGCGTCGCCGCGAATCGGAAGGTCGCTGAAAATCGTCGTCTGGCCGTTTCCGAGGTCGGCACGTTCCTCGACTTCGCGGATGACGCTCCAGATCCGGCGCGGATCGTCGAGGCGCGGTCCGAGATCGATGCGCTGAAACGCGCCATGCAGGAGCTTCCCGCGCGGCGCCGCGAGATACTCGTCGCGGCATGCATGGACGATATCCCGCACCAGAGCATCGCGCGCCGCTTCGGCGTGACCGTGCGAACGATCCAGTCCGAATTGAAGCAAGCGATCGAGCACTGCGCCTTGCGGCTGAACCCTGACGCAGTCAGGGAAGCAACCGACATCTCGTCGAAAACACCGAAATCGCGACGGAAAACCGGCGTTTGACCGCGCGAGACATCCCGGTCCAAAACGCCACGGTGCGAGTCCACGCCTCCTTCTTCGTTCGTGGCCAGCAAGCGGCGCCGCCCTTATCGCGCCGGGCGCCGCGAGGAACGGGGCGTGAGACTCAAAGGCCGTGAACAGTATGCGTGTTCGCTTGCCACGCAACGCTGCTGAGATGCTTGTTAAGAGCCGCGAAATTCGGCGAAGGATTGCTGGATCCTGCAAGCATGAAACATCCCTTCCGACATGATCGAGGCTTCGTCGGCTCTCCAAAGGACGCCATCGGCACGACGCCTTTGACGGGATAGCCGCGCGCGGCGAGCTTGGCGCGGACGGAGAGGCAATAGTCGACGGAGCGCGCTGAGAAGCGCGTTTCGCCATGCCCGGCGCGATATTTCATGACTGCTGTGCAGAGGTCCCCGTCTGCGAGGCGCCAGGCCTGCGCCAGATAGGCGACGCCATAGCGCGTATTGGTTTCGGGAACAGCGAGTTCGGCGAGGGTTCCGGTGAAGCCGAGCATGCGCGCGGTCGATGGCAAAACCTGCATCAGACCGATTTCACCGGAGGATCCGACCTCATCCGGGTTGTAGCCGCTTTCGACCGCCATGACGGCGTCCGCCACTTCAGCAGGAAGATCCGTTCCCATGGCGAAGCGGCCCGCGAGCTGACGGTACGCGGAAGGCGAGCCCGGGATCTGCGGCGGCGCCTCCTCGGCTTTATCAGCGGCGCCAAATGTCTCGGTCGCCGACGCGGCAGGCGACACGACGTGCCCGAGACACAAGAATAACGTCGCCGCGCTTGCGCGCAGCCTTGTCTGGAGCAACTGCGCCATCACCTCGGCGATGCCTGGTTGTTTTCATTCAGCATCTTCGCGAGCGCGAGCTCGTTGATGGCCGGCGGCGTCTGCTTCAAGAGCTCCGCCACATAGGCCCGGCGCATGGCCGCGGACTGCTCGTCTCGAAGCTTCCCGACGAGTTGGTCGCGAACCTCGGCCAACGGGCGCGTATAGGACGCTTTTGTGTCGGCAAGCTTGACGATGTGCCATCCGTCTTCGAGCTTGATCGGCTCCGAAACCGCATTCTTCGCGAGGCCAACAATGGCCGCCTTGATCTCGGGACGCAGTTGCGCTTCGGAAACCCATCCAACTTCGCCGCCGCGGTCGCTGGTCTGCTTGGCGTCGCTTTCTGCGCGCGCGATGGACGCGAAATCGGCGTCCGGCCGTTTCAGCTTCAGTTGGATATCACCGAATTTCTTACCCGCTTTTTCCGCCGCGGCTTTGTCGCCGTCGCTGGGGAGCGCTACAAAAATCTGCGCGATCAGGAATTGGCGCGGAACCAGAAATGCGGATCGATTAGCGTCATAAGCGTTTTGAATCAATGCCTCCGCCGCGAAATCGGCCGGCGGCCGGGAGACCGAGCGCAGATAGGAATCAACGATTGCGACCTCGCGCACCTTTTTGAGCTGTTCCGCCACCTCCGGCTGCTGGTCCCAGCGCTTTGCCAGGGCTTCTTTGAGAACAAGCTGATTGGCGAGAAGCTGACGAACAACCTGGCTCAAGAGCGCCGGATCGCTCGCGAGCGCCGTTTGTTCGCGCTCGCCAAGACCGGCGACGAAGGCGCGTAGCTCGTCCTCCTTGATTTCGACGCCGCCGACGCGGGCGATGGTTTCGCCACCGATGGTGGGCGCAATGATGGGCGCAGGGCGTTGCAAGGCCGCCGGATCGGCTTCGGCCAACGGTGGTGTCGCGGGATTGCGCATGATTGGCGCCTTCGGCTTGGAGGTCGTTAGCGATTGCGTCGGAGCGGGCGTTTGAGCGGAGACGCCGAAGGTGGATCCGCCGATCGACGCCGCCGCCAGAACCGGTGCGGCGACAAGCAAGAGAGCAAATCCCCCGGCGCGCGCTTTCATCCTGGATTCACTCATGGATTGGCCCTTTGCTCCAAAATCTTGTCCTGATAGTCCCGCAACAGGTTTTGAATCTCTACGCGCTTGAAACCGATCAGAGGCTCGTGCCCTGCGAGGACGTCTCCCAGTTCGACGCCGTCGAGTCGCCCGAGGAGGTCGTTGCCGATTCCAACAAGCTTGATATTCCTTTCGGCGCAGGCCTTTGCGCTAGCTTTGAACGCCTTCGACTCGCTTTCGAATTTCGCGCGCTCGGCGTCCTTGGCGCGGGCGACCGTCGCGGCTTCCTCGTAAGCTGACTTCCACTTTTCGAGAACGGCATTGCGTTCATCAAGACGACGATTGAACTCATTCACTGAGTCATTCCGTTCTTTCTCCGCGGCCTTTGTCAGTGTTTTCTCCGCGTCTATCTCGCCTTTCAGCCGTTTGCTTTCCTGCTCGCTTTCGATTTGCCGGGCCTGCGAGGCCGTTTGCTGATCTTCCAGCACACGCGCGTGGGCGATCGCCTGGCGCAACGCCTCGCGGAGGCGATCGACCTCCGAGTCCGCGCGCGCCGCCTCGGGGAGGCACGCGCCGATCGTCGCCGCAATGGCGAAGATGATGAGACTCCAGCGCATTTCAGAACTTCGCATTGAGGTCGAGTTGAATGGTGTCCACAGCATAGGGCGAGCCGGCCATGGTGGAGCCGCTCATCCATTTTGCCGTCAACCAGACATTGGAGCTGATGCCAAGGCTTCCGCCGACAATATAGCCTTTGAGATTGGTGCCGCCAAGGCCGAAGTCGGGATCCGTGAAAGCGTCCACGGTCGCGTCGGACTGGAGATATTTATAGGCAAGAAAGACGTTCCAGTCCCAAAGTTGCCTCGTCTCCGGATACCCGACCTTGATGCGACCCATGTAGCCGACATTGCCGCCATCAAAGGCGCCAGGGTATGCGGAGTTCGCAGAAGGCCCGCGATTGTTAACCGCGACCGCGGCGATCGCTGAGCGATCAAACCCGACATTATTGACGTATTCGCCATCAAGGAAGATGTGCACAGGATTAAATTGGGCGAGATCGACCTCGCCGGTCAGGATGACTTCCCGGAAAGCGCTGGCAAGTCCGAAGTATTGAAATTGCGGGCCAAGCGCGCCGGCGCCGCTATATACTGGAACGATGTCACGCAACGCCATATAGGTGTTGCCCTTTTGCGCGTAGGACGGACGTAGGCCGTCTGTGCTACATATATCTGCGGTGGTGGAGACATAGCAAGGGGTTGACAACTGGCCCTGGACATTCGAAAAATCGTAAAATCCGCCACCGAGTGAAATATTTACGTTCTCCGCAGCGTTCCAAACAAAGCCGAGCTGGCCGCCGAACAGGAATTTGTCCGTCGACGCATATTTATGGCCCTGATTGGTCGCAAAGTTGAAATCCGTGTTGAAAATCGGAAAGGCGCCGGCGACGGCGAATGGCGTGAAGCCGGGCGAAATTTCATATCTTCCTTGCGCCGCCGCGCCATCGAACCCAAGGTCACTGTACCAGACGAGGTCCGTTGGCGCGTAGAACGGGTTGTCGAAACGGCCGACTCTGAAGGCAACTTCCTGGTTCGGTTCATATTTGAGATACGCCCGGTCGACCCAAGCGGCGTATTTCGAAAAATTGCCGCCGGACGCGCCGAGAGTCTGGTTGGTTGAGACTGGCGAACTGTCCTGCCCTGTGCCGAACCGAATGAGCGTGCTGAACCCATTGGTGAGATCGGCCTCAGCGCCAAGCCGCGCCCGCAGCAGGAACCTGTTGCGATCCGCGTTGGCGTTGAGCGAGGGAGGAAAGACTCCGCTTGTGTAATCCCAGGGAGATCCCGTGTTGATCGCGTTATAATTCACCAGCGATCCACTCGTGTCATTGCCAGACGGAAAGAAATTGCCCTGGTAGCGGGACCGAAAGTCGCCGAAGAGGCGGATGCGCGACGCCCACTCGGGGAGTTTCCCAGGCGACGCCCAGCCTTCGTCCTTGGCCTGCACCATGACCTCGCTTCGAAGCTCGTCGCGCAACTGCTTCTTCACGATCTCCGGCACATAGACGACGCGCTTGGTGCCTGGCGGCATCGCGGCGGCGGCCGCCGCGCTGGCCGTTTTCGCCGCCTCCTCCGCCTTGGCGGTCGCGCCCTTGGCTGATTCCCGCGCCACATAGGCTTCGTCCTCGGACTGCTTGATCAACGACTTTGCTTGCTCTTCACTGATCACGCCCTGTTGCACGAGAAGGTTGATCAGATTGATGGTCGCGTTCGGCGACGCGGGCTTCTTCCGCGAAACAGTCGGCGCACTCGACTGCGCCGCACCGTCGCCATGTGGAGCGGCGTTCTCAGCATCAGCGGATGGCGCCGCGGCGAGCGCGAAGAGCGCCGGCGCAGCGAGCAAAAGCGCACGCCGCAGCGATGCTCGCGTCATGTGCCCTTTCATGTGTTTCTGTCGTCGCATAGTACAGCCCCGGTTCTTCTATTGCCTCAGTGCGGATCCCGGCCGATTTCGCGGAGCGTCGGCCAAACTTGCTTTCCTCGATCAACTCGGCCGTCGTTCGCTGATGCGCAGGACGATTGGCATCGGCATGTCCTTTGGGGGCGGCTCACGCAACGTAACGCCGGACAACGCTTCGTTACGGATCGCCGCATCGATCTCAGGATTGCCTGTCGACGACACCAGCTGAACGCGGCTGATGCGGCCGGATGCGTCGGCCCAGAGCCGGACTTGAATCTGCAGCACGGAGTTGCGCGTCTTCGCGTTCGCGCGCAAGGCGGCCTCGATCTGCTGTTGCACGATGGAGGCGTACCAGCCCCACCGGCTGCCGCCGCCTCCCCCACCGCCAAGAAGACCGCTGCCGCCCGGCTTGCCGCCAAGATTAAAGGCGTCACCAGGCCCCTCCGCCTTGGCGTCGAGCGCTAGCGGACCGGGCGGCGGTTCGTCAGCCTTCGGTTTGTCATCGGCTTTGGGTTTGTCCTTCGGCGTTTCAACTGGCTTTTCTTCCTGAATCTCCTGCCGGACAGGCGTCTGCTCGATCATCTTCTGCTCAAGCGGCTTTGGCGGTGGCGGTGGCGGTGGCGGCGGTTCGATCTTGAGGAGCGTGACCTCGTGCACCGGGTTCGGCGGCGGCATATCGTCGCCAGTGAGAAACTGGCGAAGCATGAATGCGCAGAGCCCCGCCGCTGCGATCGCGATTGCGAACACCGCGCCGCGCTGCCGGAAGCTGCCTTTATCAAGGCCTGCGTCCGCCTGGCGTTCGTCGCTCTCGCGCTGATCCGCTCCGCGTGCGCCGTCATCGGTCTTCTCGGCGGTCACGACCGTTCCCCCCTGGAGCGCGCCGCCGTCACGCGGCCAAACGCACTGACATCGCCGCTATGTTCGCCATGGCGCATATCCATGGGTCGACCCTCTCCTGTCATTTCACGAGCGGCTTTGTCGCAAGGCCAACCTGCGTGATGTTGAGACGGCCGAGCAGGTCCAACACGTCCATCACGTTCTGATATTGCGTCTGGTTGTCGCCGCGCAGGACGATCGGAAACTCGGGGGTCAACGCCTTGAGTTGAATGAGGCGCTGTTCGAGCTCCGCGAGCGTCACCGGGATCGTATCAAGAAAGATCTTTCCCTCATTCGATACGGTGATCGCCTTCGTCGTCGGTTGCGCGAGGCTCGGCGCAGCGCTCGCCTTGGGAAGATTGACCTTCATCCCCTGCACCGTCGCCGTCGTCATCACGATGAAGATGATGAGCAGCACATAGGCGAGATCCAACATCGGGGTGATGTTGATGTCGTCATACGGCTTGCCGTCGGACTGAAGCTGCATGATCGGTCACTCCGCTGCGAGGGATCGTTGGTCCCGAACCGGGGTGGCGTCGTAGAACTCGGCTATCTTCGTCGTAAATCCATCCACGAAAATCTGCATATCCGCGGATAGATCCTTGATTCGCGAGATCAGATAGTTGTAGCCAAAGAGCGCGGGAATCGCGACGCCGAGGCCCGCGACGGTCGCAACCAGCGCGGCGGCGATGCCGGGAGCGATCGCGTTGACATTGACGTCGCCCGACGCGGCGATTGCGGCGAAAGTGATCATCACGCCAACCACAGTGCCAAGCAGCCCGAGAAATGGGCCGCCGGAAATGGCTATCGTCAGCAAAACCATGAGGCGATTGAGCCGTTGCGCTTCTTCGATCAGGCTCCCGTCGAGCGCTGCGCGGATGGCGGCGATCGATTGCGGCGACAGAACTCTCGGCGCCGATGCATCGTGAAACCGGCTTCGCGTCTCCTTCGCCCCGATGCAATAAATGCGATAGAGAGAGGAATGGCGCACCACTTTCCGGTCAGCGAGGGCAATTCGTCCCCCAAGGCTCGATATGTCCTCCGCGGCGCCTTGATCCAGCAGGGAAAGATCGCTGGCGACCTGCCGAAAGAAATTCTTGAAACGCGCATTCGCCTTCGCCTGCTGATTGACGAATATCGCCTTGTCGACCATGACGATCCAGCTCACGATCGCCATGAAGATAAGCACGCCGATGACGACCCAACCATCCAGCGTGACGGACTTCAAAATGACGGCGAAATAGCCACTGAGCCAGCTCGCCGTCTCTTCATCCCCGCCATAGACGATGAGCTTCTCATGCTCGCCGCCCTGTCCGATCGAGGCAATTTTGATGAATCCGGCGGAACGCGCGACCTTTGAGATCGCCAGTTCATCGATGTCTCCCGCAAAACCGTTCCCTGTCGCCGCCGCCGCGGCCGGTGGGCTTGCATTGGCCGTGGTCTGAGGGGGTGCAGGCGCAGGCGCGACGCCTGCCGCCTCCCCTCCGAGCGCAGCAACGCTGGACAAGGATGGGAGGGTTCCATTGAGAGTTGCGTAAGCGCTTCCATCGAGATAGAGGGTGACGAGGCCCGGCGTCGCTGTCAAAGCCAGGTGATGCCACCCGCCAGGCGCGACGGGCGCGGCTGTCGCGCTGCGCAATACGCTTCCATTGTTGTCCAGTTCGACGAAGGGCGCTCCATCGTCAAAGCCGACGATCAGGCCATTTGCACCGTCGCGCCGGCTGTAAACCGCGGCGTCGCGCTGCAGAGAGGCCGGCTTCACCCATGCAGACCAGGTGATCGCGCCGCCGTCCGTCAACGCCAAGGAAGGCGACGCCGGCAGCAGCAGCGGCGTAAGGCCGTCAAGGTGCAATCCCGACCCGATGATCGCGCCGTCTACGTTCTGCCCCGCGCTCTGAGCGTGGTTCGCCCAGCCAGATGAATCCTGCGGCGGCGTTCCTCTTTCGTTGAAATGATAGACAAGGACGGTATCGGGATCGTAGGAACCTTTTACGTCGCTCGCAGAGGGAGCGTTCTTGTCGCCATAATAGAGCCAGATATCCGTTTTGGCCCCCGGCTTGAGGTCGGGCACATTTACCCAAATGAATGCTTCGCCAAGCAATGAATCATATTTTTCCACGTGATGCTTCAGAGGGGTCACATCGTCGCCAGCAACGAAACGCAAATCGCCGCCGTCTTCTCTGGCTTGCCCAAAGCGAAAATTGCCGGCGTGGAGGCGGATCAGCACAGGCGTTGCGCCAATCTGGTCAGTTACATTCGCTCCGGTTGGGCTCGTGTCGATCGTGACCTTCTTGCGGAGCGACCACTGATCGTTCCACCACGCCGCGGCGTCGCCTGGCCAGCAAGTCAACGCCATCGCCGTCAGCAGCGCGACGGCGATAAACCCACCGAAGCTTCCAGGCAACGAAGCACGTACGACTGTTGTGTTTTTTTGACGCATCCCGCCCATTCCCTCAAAACTCTCCCCAGACGCGGAAAAGGACGCGTGGATCCCTGGCATTCGTGTAGGTTTGCGTGACCATCGGGACCGCCAGTGCGACAGCCGCGTTGAAATAATCGGTCAGCTTGATGCGGGCGCCGACGCCGTAGCTCCATAACCCGAAGCGCGCCTGTTGTTCCGGAAGCGGCTGAAGGACGCTGACGACCGCGCCGTCGACGAATCCGTACAGCCGCAATTCATTGAACAGCTTGAATTTCAAGGGAGCGCCCGCATCATCGGTCAGCGCGGATTGCAAAGTCGGCGCCGCGTTCGGGCTACGCACCTCCACGGTGCCGGCGATTCCGTCATCGCCGAGGACCTCGGATTCGAGATAACCGCGCACGGTGTCAAGACCACCCGCCGAAAACTGCTCGCTGGAGACCAATGGCTGATCAGCGTACTGGCCCTGCAACCGGCCGAACAGCTGGAATCCCTCAGGCAGATCGTGCAATTGCGACGCATCCAGGTTGAAATGAATGAAGTTGGACGATGCGCCATCGCGTCTGGCCTCATAGGCCGTTGGCGTGCTTCCGACCCCGCGCACGCCGAATGTGGCGCCGGCCGTGAGCTGCGTCAGCGCGCCTTCGGTCTGCCACGTCGCGTTATAACTTACGATCCCTGGGACATAGGTGATCGGCGTGGAGAACCCGCTCGTAACGTCGACGACAGTCTCACCAAAACGCTTGTAATCGACGCCGACAGACAAGGTATGAAAGAAATTTTCCAGCGTTGGCAAAGTAAAAATAGCGCTGACGCCGGCGAGTTGCCCGGGACCGACAACGTTCAGGCCGCCGACGGAAGCGACGCTGCTGGACGACGTCAGTCCAAAAAGAAGGATGCTAAGAAAGTCATTGTCCGGCAGACGCGCCAGATAGGAGCCCGAGAATATTTGTGCGTCGGATGGACGCTCTGGCGCCACCTGATAGGAGAACGTGAAGGAGTGACCCAGTTGCCAGAGGTTGTCGTAGGTGGCCGTCGCATTCACGCGCAGAGGCGTCGTATTGGGCGACTGCCGATTGTTGAGTTCTACGTCGCCATGGAAGGGCAGCTTGTCCTCGACATTGAGATCGATGTCGACGGTGCCTGGCGTCACGCCAGCCCGCAGCGCCGGGGTCACGCGCCGGTCCGGCCATTGATTGAGTGCGACAATATCTCTTGTGACCGCTTTGAAGTTTGGAAGCGTTCCCTCGGCGACCGAAGCGGCCTTTTTCTGGATCGACGCGGAATCGAAATAGCGTGAGCCCACGACGCGCAGGCGCCCAACTTTGTTTTCCGTCACTTTAAGAATGACAATCCCGCCTTGGGGGTTTTGTTGCGGGATGACGACATTGACCGCCAGGAATCCCTTATTGTGGTAGCTGCTTTCTAAAGCCGCTCTCGCCTTTTCTACGTCATCCGCCGTGCGATTGGGTCCTATGAAGGGATAGACCGCTTCCTCGACTGCGATCTGCGGAAGCGCATCGGCGCCTACTACGCGATATTCATCAATTTCGAAGACCTGGGGCGCGCCGGGTTTGGAATTTTGCGACGTAGAACTTGATCGCGGCTTCGAGGCGGACGCATCGACGGGTCGCACTGTGATTGAAGACGCGGCGCCGGACGAAGAAGGTTGTTGTGCGTGCGCCGGAAAAGTCGCTGTCAGCGCGAAAAGCAAGGCAGACGCCGTTGGACGCGCCCTCGGCGGCGCCACATCGCGCAACCGAAATTGACCGCCGGGCAGCGAACTGCGACCCGCATCGCAATAATCCTGACTACGCACTTGCACTCTCAGACGTCTAAAGACCGCCGCCCCAGTCCGTCGCAACAACCAGATTGAAGGGGCTCCATTAGATTAGACAATCGAAGGAGGCTAAACCCGCAACAGAATTTCAAAAGCTGTTCAGAAATGTGGACCAGGGCTCGCCGCCGAAGTCTTTCGGCGCGCTTTGTAATCGTGCATCAGGAAGGCGTCTCATCTCGTTGATGCCACGACCGATGTGGACAATAGGCTTCGAAGAAATGCAGCGGATGGGCTTTCGCGCGAAGTCAGCCCGCCGGAAAGCGGCGGCGCCGCGTCCGCGATACTGGATGTCGCTGGCGCCGCCCGTTTGGCGATGACGCAAGGCGGAACCGCCGAACGGGCGGCGTTCCGCTCTACGTTTTCAGCGACCGACGCTCCGATGGAATCGGCCCCGGCGCCTTATTTCCCGTTTGGGCGTCGGATTTCTTCGAAGCCGGTTCCTGCTTTCGGGTTCGACGCTCCAAAATCCGGCGGAAGGCCGATCGCGCTACGTGTCGCGCGCGGCCGGCTGACGAAAACCAGCGGGAGCGGAGTTGGCGCCGCCGTCGGGCCGCAATCGCTCCAGCCCGCGATGCGCGGCGATCAAACCCCGGTCGATGTCGAGGGCGCGTCGAAAACTGGCCCCGGCGTCGACGCGGCGTCCGAGGACCAGAAAGACATCGCCCAGCCCGCAATGCGCGGGCGCGAATTTTGGATGCAACGCAAGGGCGTGCCGGAAGCTGATTTCGGCGCCTTGCACATTTCCGCGGGCGAGCGAGGCGCGTCCCAGTGCTTCAAAAAATTCGGGAGACTGCCGCTGACTAATCTTCGCCGCCAGCTCGAAATGCGCCATTGCCGCGTCATGCTCGCCAAGATCCTCCAGCGCCATGGCGAAGGCGGCGTGGACGGCGTCGCTTTTCGGGGCGAGCTCGCACGCGCTCCGGTAATGCGCGATCGCGGCGTCGTTCTCGCCGCCGGCGCGCAGCGCGTCGGCCAGTACAAGCCGAGCGGGCGCATGTTCAGGCGCGAGGAAAACGGCTCGCTCCAGCAGCTCCCGTGCGCGATGATGGTCTCCGATCGACCTTTCGAGAGCCCCTAAATTGCAAAGCGCGTTGACATGATCGGGATCGCGTTCAAGCACGCGTTCGAACAGCTTTTTCGATCGACCGAGATCCTTCGCGCCATGTTGGCGCACGCCTTCCACGAAGAGCGCGTCGCAGATGGAGGGATCGGCCTTTCGCCGACACCGCACTGCATTTTCGTCCCCAGCCGCGGGCGAGGCGCCTGCAGACGCCCAGAGATCCGCTCTGAGCCTGCCAACGACCGCGTCCCAATCGCCCAGCGTGTTCTGCCGGAACAATTTCGCTTGCGGATACCAAGGCGTGTCGCTGCGCTCCCTGAGCCATCTCCAGTCGGCGCGCGCAGCAAGCAGGATCCAGGCTGGCTTTCCCAAAGCCCCGGCGAGGTGGACGACGGCGCTGTCGACGCCAATAACGAGGTCGAGATTGGCGATGATCGCAGCCGTATCGGCGAAGGAGTCGTCGTCGCCGCCAGGCCTCGGTTCAATGATCGGGCCTTTGAATCCCGTCAGTTGATCCCGGCCTGGACCGATCTGGAGGCTAATGAAGCGTGTCCGTGGGCAATCCAGAAGCGGCCGCAGAACTTCAAGGCGCATCGAGCGGAACTGGTCCATCAAATGCGCGGGGTTGCCTTGCCAGCAAAGGCCGATCGACAGTCCTGAATACGCGCCAAGGCGCTCTCGCCAGCTTTCGACCAGCGCGGGATCAACGGCGAGATAAGGGGGCGCGCAGGCCGCAATGGCGTCGGGCCGCGCGCCTAAGACGCCCGGCAGCGACATGAGCGGCGCGTGGACATCGTATGCCGGCGCCGCTTCATCGAGGCTGATCAGCGCGTTGACGCCGGCGAGCGATTCGAGGAGCGGAAGCAACTGCGCTGGAGCCTGTAAAATAACCTCGGCCCCGCACGCCTTGACGGCCGGCGCGTAACGCGCGAACTGCAACGTATCCCCGAACCCCTGTTCGCAGCGCAAGAGGATCGTTTTGCCGGACAGATCTTCGCCGCGCCAAAGGGGTCGATCAGACGGCAATGATTTCTCGCCGAGTTTTGGATCCGACCACCGCCATTCATATTCCGTCCACCCTGCCGGCCAGTCGCCGCTCGCCAGCAGGCAGAAGGCCAGAGCCATGTGCAGATCGGCCCGGTCGGGATGCCGCGTCAGGGCATGGCGCAAGAGCGCGATGGCTTCCGCGCTCTCGCCGCAGTCGCTCAACAGCGAAGCAAGATCGCTCTCGGCGTCGGCGTAATCCGGGGCGCGGGAGCATGCGTCGCGATAGCTGTCTATTGCGAGATCGGAAAGGCCTGATCCCGCAAGAGCCTTGGCGAAGCCGAAATGCCAGCCGGGGTTTCGCGGATCGAGCGTTAGAGCGGCGGCATAGGCGGCGGCGGCCTGCGGATAACGGCGCGTCTCGAGCAGCAGCAGGCCGAGATTTGCATGCGCCTCGGAATCCGCCGGATTGGCGCAAATGGCCTCCTGAAGAAATTGCTGCGCGCGCTCCTTCTGCCCGAGATGCATCGCAGTGACGCCGCGCAGATGCAAAACCAACGGTTTGACCGTCGGCTCGGCGGCGATCGTAGCGAGCAAGACTTCGGCGCTATCGAACCTTCCCTCCCGGAATAAAGCCAGCGCCCTGTCGATGATCGCCCGGACGAACTCCGGCGCGCGCCTCGCGTCTGTCTGCGTCAACGTAAAGGCCTCCATGTCGGGCTAAGGGCGAAATGGGACTTCCCGTCACGCATCGGGTTCGCTAGCTCGTGATCCGCATGCGGCGGCCTTCACACCAGCCCGTCCACAACCGCATCAGCTCGCGTGAAAGATTTTGCGTCAGGCGCGGCGCATTGCACAGCGGCGAAGCGGCGACCCTTTCGCGCATGCCCGCTCGCAGTTCGGCGAGTTCCCCCGGCCGTCGGCTCCAGGAGACCGCCAGCGCGACATAGTCGTCGACGGTATTGGCGCAGAATTGCCCGAGACCCGCCGCCGTCAGATGAGTCGCGGAATGACGCCCTGCGAATGTTTCGCCGACGAATGTCACGCTCGGAACGCCCATCCACATCGCCTCCAGCGTTGTAACGCCGCCCGAATAAGGGAATGGATCAAGCCCGAGATCGACCTCAGCATAGCCCTGGAGCAACTTGGCCTGCTCGGTTTCTCCGATGAGATCGATACGGTCGCGCGGCGCGCCGCCCCGTTCGAGCACGCCGAGAACGGCCTCCTGCGTCGCGGCCTCGCCGAGGCCGCCATAGACCATCAAAACGCGCGAATTCGGCGCCCCCTCCAAAATGCGCGCCCAGGCTCTGCCGACCTCTTCGTTAAGCTTGGCGGGCCGGTTGAAACATCCAAATGTAAAACGCCCCCGGGACGTGGCCGGCAATGGCGCGACGGGCGGCGGGTCCGTCGGCGGATGATAGCAGACATAGCAATCGGGCAGGCGTATAACCGGCTCGACGTAAAATGGATCGTCCTGCGGCGGGATTTCGACCGGGTCGGCGATAATGCCATCATAGGTGTCGAGGCCGACCGTTCCCACATACCCGGCCCATCCAAGCTGGATAGGCGCGGCGCGTCTGGCGAAGACGGAAAGGCGGTTGCCCGCCGTGTGCCCCGAAAGGTCGAACAGAACATCGACGCGATCTTCCGCGATCTGGGCGGCGAAAGCGAAATCATCGAGATCGGAGACGTCGCGCCAAACGACCGCGAAGGCTTTATACCGGTCGCTGAAATCGTCGTCCTCGCGCTTGCGATCCGTCTTGTAGCAGACAATCTCGAAGCCCAATCCCGCCAACTGCTCGAAAGCCCGCAGCGTCAAAAACGCAACGGCATGCCGGTGCATGTCGGCGGACACGAGACCGAGCCGCGGCCGGCGCGCCGGATCCGGATCGTTTTGAAACGACAGCCTGTCAACCGCCGGCTCCGACTGACAAAGCGCGCCCCACCTTCTATGCTCCTGCAACAGTTCGGCTTTTGTGACGCCAGGCCTGTGCTGAAGCGCGAACAGCAGCGTGCCCGCGATCGCGGCGTTTTGCGGGTCAAGTTCGCCCGCCCGCCGAAAGCCGGCGACGGCCTCCTCGATACGTCCCTGGCCAAGCGCGCCAAAGCCGCGAGCAACGTAGGGCTCCGCTTGCAAGGGATTGAGCTCGATCGCGCGATCGACATAGGTAAGTCCGCGCTCGAACAACCGCTGGTTGATCAGGAACTGACCGAAGATATATTGCGGCAGAGCGATATCCGGCGCGGCCGCGGCCGCCATCTCGAACAACCGGCCCGCCTGCTGCTCGCGGGCGGCGACGCCGAAACTCATCCCGAGTTCAAGGATCGCCTTGTAATTCTTGCTGTCGAGCGCCGCCGCGACATGCAAGTCATCGACGCTTCTTTCGAATTGCCCGTCCATGGCGAAGGCGAGACCGCGCGTCCGGTAGGCGTCGGCATAGGCGCCGTCGCATTCGATCGCCTTGCCGAGCGCATCAATGGCGTCCTTGCGCCGGCTGTCGGTCAGTAGCGCGAGGCCGAGGCTGAATTGCGCGAGCGGCATATTCGGCCGCAGCGCCAATCCTTTACGAAGATAAGGAATTCCGTCCCGCACACGGCCGGTCCGGGCATAGCATGTGCCGATTTCGGCGAGTGCGGGCGCATGTTCGGGAACAATCTTCAGCTCTGCGCGAAAGGCGTCGATCGCCTGGTCAAAACGATCGAAACGACATAAGGCGACGCCCTTGCAATAGTGGAATCCCGCCTGATCGGGGGCCAGCCGCGCCGCTTCCCGGAATGCCTCCAACGCGGGTTTCCAACGACCGGCCTTGGCCTCGTCCACGCCCCGCTTGTGCAGCCGCTGCGCGCGCCGCATCTGCGGCGCGAGTTGGCCTTCCGCTTCGGCGCGGCGCGCATCAATGCGCTGTGGCGAGAAGCCAGGCGATCCGCGCATCAGCCGTTCATCGGAAGAATAAGGCGCCGCGAGGATCGAGCCTTCTCCAATTTCATAAAATTGTTACGCATAACGGCGGTTCTTTCCGAAGCGGCCCAACTTGCAGCGGGTTAGCAAATACAACATCGAGCAACCAACAGAAAGCGCATTTTTTGCGAAAAACAGAAAATATTCGCTTCGCGAAAGCCCCGTCCGAATTGTCTTAAGTAGTGTAGGCCAATGCAAATCAGCGGAGCCCCACGGCCGACGCGCGAGTCCTGCTCGGATCTCGCGCGCGAGCGTTACTATTTACACGCGAACGCCCCCTGATCACACAACACAACTCGCATCGTCGATATTTCTGTACAATTTTTTACCATCTCAATTGAAGACGACGGTGTGATGACGACCAGCTACGATTTACACCCACACGGAGCACATGAATGAAAATGAGAGCCATCCCCAATCATCTGCTTGGCACAGCCTCCGCGCTGGCCCTCACAGTCACCGCGATCGTCGGCGCGGCTGCGCCGCAGCCGGCTGCAGCCGCTCAGGGCGTCTATGGCGGCGGCAGCACGCTGCTGTCCCTGTCCGCCCGGCAGATCTTCGACTGCTACCACGGCGCCATCCTGCCCGGAGACGGCAACAGCTTCTCTCCGAGCTTCCCAGGCCCAGGCTTGCTGCCGACCACCTGCACCGTCGGCGCCTTGTCCACGGTCGAAGGCCTCTATGCCGGCGTCGGCAGCGGCAGCGGCCTGCGCGGCTTCATCGCCAATGATCCGCATCAGCACCTGCAGAGCCCCAACAGCGGGCTTCCCGCAACATTTTCCCTGCCCGCCAACCCTCCGGTCTATGTCGACGGAACCGGCGCGGCGCCCTTCGGCCTCTATCCCTATCCGGAGCTCGATTTCGCGGCCTCCGACTCGCCGCTGCCCAGCTTCACGGTCACGACCGGAAGCACTCTGGCCGCCGCCAACAGCCTGACCACTGTTTCCTATAGCAGCTTTACGCCGACCACGAATTGGCAGGGCCTGGCCGCCGTCACCGCGGCCGCCAGCGCGCCGGTCAACTACAGCACGGCGAAATATGGCCAGCCGATCCAGATCCCGGCCGCCGAAGTTCCGGTCGCCATCGCCGTCAACGTCGCCACCACCACCGCCGCGACATGGACGATCCGCTCGGCTCTCTCGCCGAACACGCAGGCGGGCGGCGCCATCCAGCTCTCGGCGGCGCAGCTCTGCGCGATCTTCTCTGGCACGGTGCGCGACTGGCATTCCGCCGCCTCGATCGCTTACCTGACGAGTTCTGGAGCCGTCAGCTCCCAGTTATTCGACGCCGACAATACGAACGCCACGACGCACACGGGCACGCCCTACACGAACGTCTCCCTGCCGATCACAGTGGCGTACCGCTCGGACGGAAGCGGCACGAGCTTCATCATCACCAACTACCTTGCCGCGGTCTGCCCGCTGCTTGATACTATAGGTACAGGCAATCCGCCAAGCAATTATACGAAGATCTTCACTGGCGTCGGCCGCACGACGGGCGCGACGGCCAATCTGCCGTCCACGAGCTTTGCCAATCTGATCGCCAATATCAAGACCGTCACTGGCACGGATGTAACCACGGGAGCCAATCCCTGGATCGGCGGGTCGGGCAGCGGCGCGGTCGCCGCCGCGATCAACAACAATAGCGCGAATTCGGGTCTGATCGGCTATCTCAGCAACGACTTCACCAAGGCCTACTCGGCATCCTCCACGGCTCCGCTCTCCGCCAGCATTCAGGACGAGCATCTGCGCGCCAGCGGCGTCAATCATCCCGGCGATTCGGGCACTCTCGGCTCGGCGCAGAACTTCATCGCGCCGACGCCTATTAATGCCTTTAACGCGTGGAAACATATAACGGCTCCGACGGCTACGGTCAGTGCTCCCGCCACCTACAACGACTGGAACGTCTACAATCAGACGTTTACGAGCGGAACCAGCGGCGGCGTGACGCTCACCGGCAAGCCCATCCTTCCGCTTGATACGGATACGAACGCCTATCCGATTACCGGCACGACGTTCCTCGAACTCTATAGCTGCTATGCGGATAGCGTCGGAACACGCGTCCCGGCGGTCGCAAATTTCGTTTCCTGGCTTATCGGAGGAAGCGTCAGCACTTTGACCGCCGGCACTCCCTCAACCTCAACCGCGGCCTCGCCAAAATATGACCCGGATGTCAAAGCTGTTCTTCAGAGCAATGGCTTCAACCCAATCAATGCGAATTTGGCCACTGCGATTCTGCAGCAATACGTAACGCCGAGCGCCCTCACCAGCGTAGCAATCTCCACTTACCAAACTGCGGGTGTCCAAGGTTGCACCGGCGTCACCGGCGGCGGCGCTCACTAACCAATGTCAAAAAGTCGAAGGGCTGAGCGTTAGCCCCGACTAAACGTCCCACGGTGGACCGGGCGTCTCATTCGAGGCGCCCGGTCTTCGTCGGAATCGTCGGCGCGCAAGCGTTGAAGATCACGAAACCCCTTCGCGCTCGCCGCGCGCGAGATGATCAAGCAGACGAGGTCCAGCTGAGCTTCTTCGCGCACCGTCTCGCGTGGCCCTCGGTGCCAAAACCTGGCCTGCCTAACCCGGTTTCAAGGCCTTTGGCCGCACCTCTTCGCAACACGCGAGGGGGGTCTTTTGCATCTGCACCAACTCGGAGTCTTATCTATGAGACAACAATCAATTACCAAGCTGCTCGGGGCTGCCTCCACGCTGACGCTGTCCGGCGTCGCCATTCTCGCCGCGTTATCGCCCGCCGGGGCGCAAAGCGCGATCTCATCAGGCATCTATAGCGGCGGCACGACGCTGTCATCGCACGCTTTTCGCCAAATCTTCGATTGCTATGCCGGAACGACGGTCGCCAATGATGGCCAAAGCTTCTCGTCGAGTTTCAACACGGCGGCTCCCAGCCCGGGTCTTTTGCCGGCGAGCTGCACGTCGGCGCCTACGCCGATCGAGGGCCTTTACGCCGCTGTCGGCAGCGGTAACGGGCAGCGCGGGTTCATCACCAACAACCCGGATGAATTCTTCCGCGGCCACCCGACCTCCGCACCTGCGAGAGTTCGCAAGCCTTCGAAAACCCCTCCCTTCGTCGACAGCGGCAACGCCCATTTCGGCGTTTATCCTTATCCCCATGTCGATTTCGGAGCCAGCGACACGCCTCTGATCGCCACGGCCGGCGGCGCTCTGACGACGGTTTCGTTCAGCGAGTTCTCGCCCGCGACGAACTGGCAGCGCGCGCATGGCATCATAGCCGCCCACAGCGCCACGGCGACCTACAATGCGGCGGCTCTCGGACAGCCCATTCAGGCGCCGGTTCTGGAAGTCCCCGTTGCGATTGCCGTCAACGTCCACAATCCGGCCACCGGCGCAACCTGGAACATCCAGTCCGCGCTGACGCCGAACACGCAGCCTGGCGGCGCCATTCAGCTCTCGACAGCCCAGCTCTGCGCGATCTTCTCAGATACGGTGAAGGACTGGGGCGATACCGCCACCTTGATTCCCTATCTCGACCGGAATGGCGTGCCGCAGCTCCAGCATTTCTACGACGACAATACGAACGGATCCATCACCCCAGCGGCCTATGTCAGGGGGCGTCTCCCGATCAAGGTCGTTTACCGCGTGGATGATAGCGGCACGAGCTATATACTCACGAATTATCTGGCGAGCGCCTGCCCGCTCCTCGATCCCAACGGGACCTACGGTTACAAGAAAATATTCACGGGCCTCGGAATTAGCGGCGCGACGGCGCCGAACCTGCCCTCCAGCAAGTTCAGCCTGCTCATCGCCAATATTCGCGCCGTGAAGGGTGGCGGCATCGCGGATCTGGCCGATCCTGACGCTGATCTGGACCAGCCGTCCTTGCATTGGAGCGGCGCGGTGGGGAGCGCCCATGCGGCGCTGAAGATCGGGGCCGATGCGGCTCACGCTGGGCGCATTGGATATCTAAGCCCAGACTTCACGCAACCCTATGCGAAGACAGTCGTCGAAACGGTTGGCGACGGCGACGGCGACGAATCCTCCGCCGCCCCCTTGTCCGCCAGCATTCAGGACGAGAACCAGCGCGAGAATGGCGTCTACCATCCGGGTCAGGCGGGATCCTTCGGATCGCCGCAGAATTTTGTGCCGCCGACCCCCGACACGGTTCAAAGCGCATTTGGGCAGTTGAATGCTCCATCGGCGCCGACGAGCTACAACGACTGGAACATCTATGCGCAGTCTTACGCGCCCGGCACAGCGCTGGGCGGCGTTTCGGCGGGAGGCCTGTCACAGATCGGGCTTCCACTTTATCCAAACGCGTATCCGATATCCGGCGCGACATTCGTGAATTTGTACAGCTGCTACGCCGATCCGGCCGGGACGCGGGTCGCGGCGCTCACGAATTGGCTCGCCTGGTATTTCGGCGGATCGGATCAAAACCTCGGACCCTACTCACCATCGGGCTCGAACGCGACCTATCCGGGATATGACCCGAATGTTTCGGCGATTGTCCGAAACAATGGCTTCCATGAGCTCTCCGCGCCGTGGGCGGATACCATCCTCGCGGCCTATGTGACTCCAAGCAGCGCAGGCGGAGCGGCCACCGCCATCGCCGGCTACCAAACGTCAGGGGCGCAGGCCGATGGCTGCCAGGGGGTTAACGGCGGCGCCAATTGAGGCTCCGCTCGTTAGCTGATGCTGACAAATGAATGATCCGGGCGCCTCAATCGAGGCGCCCGTTTTTTGTGGATGCACCTCGATTGATGCGACGGGATGCGGGCGACCGCTGCGAGCGAGGCGCAGGATTGGCGCGGACGTGGGCCCGGGTTCATGCGGCGGCGGGGCCGACAGGCGGCGGATCGCGCGCGAGCGCGACCGGGCTTGGCGCTGCTCCTGGCCGCATCGAATTACAGCTTCAATCGGCGCAGCGCTACTGCGGCGCCTGCTGGCGGCGCTTGCGTTCGTCGTCGCTCTCCGCGTCGCCGCCGCCATAGCCGATCACTTCCACGGTGATGAGGGAGGGCGTATCATTCGCCCCGGTGGCCGCGTGCGCCGGCGCGACATTGGCTTGCGCCGCCCCGGCCGCGTTATTGGCCGAGGTCAGGGCTCCGATATTCGTTGTCGCCTGGACCGGGAGGCCTGTCGTCGTGCCCTGCACCTGAATGTTAAAGGCGTTGAGGATCTGGAAGGCGACGATGTTCAGACTGCCGGAGACCCTGATGCCGGCGGAACCGGCGTCGACCGTGCCGTGCGGCGCGACGAGCGTCACATTGCTCTTTGACGGATCCTGGCCGGGCAACGTCACCAGCGCGCCGATGCCGGCGCCGGTGACCAAACCGGACGGGTTGACGTCGCAATAGCCATTCGCGTCGCAAATAAAGCTCGTTGGCGGATCCGAGACATAGGTCTTCGGGCCGACGCCCGCGCTGATGTCGCCATTGGCGCTAAAGAGGTCGATATCGCCGCCCTGCAAGGTGAAGATGCGGCTCTGATTGAGCAGGATGCTGCCGTCCGTGAAGGCCCGGATGGTCCCGCCCGCGAGCGTCAATATGCCTTCCTGGCTGGGATTCAACTGGTCGGTCGATGTGGCGCCGACGGTGATGTCGCCGCCCGGACCAATGATATTGACGTCGCCGCCCATCCCCGTCGCCAGAATCGACTGGACGATATTGAGCTGGCCGGTCACGATCCTGGTCGCCGCGCCATTCGCGCCGCCGGCGGAAACGCTATTGTTGGTGTAGCCATAGGCGGCCGGGAACATCGTCGAGATGGCCTGATAGGCCCGCGCATATTGACCGAAATAGGGGCTCGATGAATTGCCGTAATCGGTTGCGACCTGGGTCAGGAAATCGAGGAAGGCGCGATCGAGGAGCAGATTCTGGCGGGTGGACGAGAGCTTCTGGAAGTCGCTCCAGGCCTGGCTCTGCGATTCGCCGAGGATGGCGGCGATGTCGGTGAGGAAATTGACGCCGCTGGTTCCAGCATTCGCCGGATTGACATATTGGCTGATCGCGCCCTGGTAGTTGATCCCCGGACCGACGCCGAACAGGGCGTAAATATCGGCGCCCTGGCTCGGAAGATAGGGGACAATGGATAGAATCGGGTACCCGATGCCGTTGAACTGGCTATTCGACACGAATAAGCCACTGACGCCATTGCCGCCGTTGCCGAGCGTCGCCACGCCGGCGGTCTGACCGCCCGCGCTCTGCTTGAACGGCCCCAGATCGCGCCCGGCCTCGAGCAGCAAGGTTCCGGGACCGTAGAGATAAAAATAGCTGCCGAACTGGGGGCCGGGGTTCAAGCTTGTGATGTCGTTGCCGGCGCTGATGCTGGTGAGGTCGCCGGCATTATTGTTCTGGCCGACGAAGCCGAGACTGACATCGTGGCCGGCCTCGATCAAAGCCGGCTTGATCACCGTCAGATAGCCAATGCCGCCATTGCCGCCACCGATGTCCTGCCCGGCGGCGATGACGACCGGCGCTGGATCATTGGCGTGCAGCGCCTGCGTCAGATTGGCGAGCGGAACGCCGAGGGGGCTGATGTAATTCGCTGTCGACACGCCGCCCGTGCCGTTCTGCAGGATGCCGGCGCCATTCATAAATTGCGTATTGCTCGTATTGAGGTCCGGCATCGTCAGGGCGCCGTTGATGATCGAGACCGATTGCGCCGCCACGATATTGATTGAGCCCGTGTCGCTTCCGGTCTGGGTCGGATATGGAACGAGATTGGCGTCACCGTTGATGGCGTTGAGGGTGACATTGCCGCTGAAGGCGGTCAGGTCGAGCGTTGCCGGCAGAAGTTGCGGGAGGTTGGAGGGGTAAACGCCAGAACCCTGCGAGAACGTCGTGTCGCCCTGGCCGAGGGCCGAGACGTCGCCGGCGGTGCTGGCAAGGGCGACGCCGCTCTCGGGACCATAGGTAGTGAAAATTTGACCAAAGAGGGAATTGCCGCTGGGGCCGGCGTCCGGCAAAGCCAAATAATTTAGGCCTTGGACTGTCTCAGCAATTAGCCCGGTATTCGATGAAGCAAACTCGAGGGGCAGCGACGCCGGATCATAGACGGCGCCCAGCGTCACCGGGCCGCGCGCGAATGCGCTGATGAAGCCATCCTGCACGGCCAGCAGGAGCGGCACATTGGCTGTCCTTTGCGTGACCGGGTTTAACGGGTCGGCCTGAATGGCGCCGCCCGCCTGGATGAGGCCGGCGCCGCGCCCGACGAGGAACTCGCCGCTGTTGAGATTCCCCCCAGCCCGCACCAGCAGATCGCCGCCGCCATAAAAATGCGCAGCGGGCGGATCGCTCGCGGTGATGCCGCCGCTGACAACAAGGGTTTCCGGCAGCGAGGCCGAGACGCCGGTGATGTCCGCCCCCGCGGTGAGGCTGATATTGCCGCCGCCAAGCGCGCCAATGCCCTGAAAAGTGGCGTAATTCACCCAGGCGGCGGTCTGGCAGGATACACTCCCTGGCCCACAACCTAGCGCCTCCGAAAATGGCGTCGCCGTGCCATTCGAGGAACCGGAATGATAATACCAGCCATTCCAGTCCTGGCCGTTCGCCGAAACCCCATTCGCCGCCGAAATGATGGCGTTCGACGGCTCGACGCCGATGATGGACTGGCCGGCGCTGATGGTCACGCCGCCGCCGCCATTCGCCCAGGCCGGAGTGCTGACGAGGCCGTTTGGGCTCGCCAGATAGGATGGAGCCATCTGCGGCGCGGTGAAATCCGCGGGCTTCGTTGCGGCGCCGGCCGTGTAGATCGCGCCCTCCGCCACCGTGTCGAGGAACGCGACATTGCCTGCCGCCGCGATCATGATCGAGCCCGTGCCGGTGCGCAACAGCGTCGGGACGTTGATTGTTGCTGAGTCGCCCGAATTTAAGGAATTGGCGTAGCTGGTGTGGCCGCTGATGGTGAAGGAGCCGTTTCCGCCGCCCGCCGCGACCTGGATCACCTCATTGGGATTGACCGAGGGCGCGCCACCCGCGCTGAAGGCGGCGCCGGCCACGAAATCATAGGAGAACGATCCATTGTTATGCCCCGGATCGACGAACATCAGGCTCGCCGCCCCGGTCGTGTTGTAATCGAAAATCGGCTGGCCCGTGTTCGGATCGAAGCCGCCGGCTGCCTGCGGATTGTTGGCGATGAGATTGGCGACGAGATTCGCGCCGTTGAAGGCGTCGACTGTCTCATAGAAGCCGTCGCTGATGGTTGCATTGACGGCGACATTATTGGCCGCCTGCAGGGACAGAACGCCAGCCTCGCCAAGGGCGGTGCGGTAAGTGGGCTGGTAATAGGACTGACCATTGCTGCCGGTGACGAACTGGCCGGCGCCGAGGTTCCAGTTGCTGGCGACCGTGATATTGCCGCCATTGATCGCGGTCGACGGATTGACGAGGCTGATCTCGGGACGCGCAGACTGCATCGAGGTCGGCAGGGCGATGGCTGGCGCGCCTCCGACGCGAAGCTGGGCGCCGGAGAAATCCGCCGTCGCGGCGAACGTCTGGACGAAATGCACCAGAGTCTGTTGATAGAAGGCGACGTGACCTGCGTTCGCTGTCGTCGGCGCGAAATAATCATTCGTGAGATAGTAGGAGGGCGTGGACCCGGCGCCGTCCCAGGTCGCCACGATCGCGCCGCTGGCGTTGGTGAAAGCGCCGGCGACCAGCGTTCCGCTGCTGTCGTACCAGCCGGCAGGATCGATGATTCCGTCGAAATACTGGGCGCCGAGCGGCGCGCCTGGTGGCGTGGTGTTCTTGGTGGAGTCGGTCGTGCTCCACACCGCGTAAGCATCGAGCGCGACGCCCTTGCCAAGCGGATGGCCATTGGCGTCGGTGTTGGTGACCAGCGTCCCGTGGAAGGCGACGTTGGTCAGGTTGCCCGCCAGAATCGGGGCGCGGAGAATGACCGCGCCGCCGCTGTTGTTGATATCCACGCCGCCCGGGCCGCCGCTGACATCGAGGGTCGCGCCCGCGACGACGTAGATCGCGCCGGAGCCGGCGACATTTTCATAGCCATCGGCGCCGTTATATGTCCCGTCGGGCGTTCCGGACGTGCCGAGCGTTATGGTTCCGCCTGTCTGCACCATGCTTGCCGCGCCATTGGCGTAGCCCGGATCGCCGGCCATGGCCGCCTGATATCGGGCGTAGAGCCTGGCGGTCGAGCCGATGATGACGCCGGTCGCGCCCGGCTGCCCCGCCGCGACCGTCGTCTCGCCCTTGCCGTAGAGCGAAATGGCGCCGCCGGTCGGCCCGCTGGCGTCGATCGCGCCATTCACATAGATGCTGCCATTGTCGGCGACCAGCAGCACATTGCCCGAGGTCAAGGTCTGGCCGGCCGCGATCGTGATGTCGCCATGCTGGAGCGTTGCGGCGAAACTGCCGGTGAAGCCGCCCGAGAAGGGCAGCGCGCTGGCGAGGCTGCCGGCCTTGAGGCTGAAATTGCCGCCAACATCATTGAAGGCGGCGGCGCCGAGAAGCGCGCCGTCGAGCGTCGCGACGCCGGGCGTCTGGATGGAGAGCGAGCCGGCATAGCCAATTCCGGCCGCGGAGACATCGACGCGGGCGCCGCTGTCGATCGTCACATTGCCGGCGGCGGCAGTCAGCTTCACCGCGCCGCCCGGCGCATATTCGACCTGGTCGAGCACCGCGATGCGCGAGCCCGTGGCGATGATCGCGGCGCCCGAGGCGAGGGTGACGTCGCCGCTCGTCGCCGCGAGCGTGACATTGCCGGCCAGCGCCTCGATCTGGCTGCTGTCATAGATGCTGGCGGCTGTCAGGGTCAGCGCGCCGCCGATATTGTTCGCGGCGTCGGCCGCAGCGACGCCCGGACCCCGCAGAATGCTGAGCGCGCCAGTCGTCGTCAGCGCTTGCGTGGCCTTGCCATTGACCACCACCGTCGGCGCCGTGAACGCGACATTGGCCGCCCCGGCGTTGAGGCTGCCCGAGCCATCGAAGATGATCGCATGGCTGGCGTTGAGGTTGACCTCGGCGAAATTGCCGAGCGTCTGGCTGCCCGCCCCTTGCGTGATCGCGCCGCTCGCATTGACGGTGAGTATCCCGTTCGAGCCGGTGAGGCCACCCACCGCGGCGGGGGCAGCCTGAGAATCGGTCAACGTCACATTGCCGGCGTTAATTGTCGTCGCGCCGCCTTCGCTGAAGAGCCCCGCGGCGTCAAATGTCAGCGCGCCGATCGCTTTCGCGGGGTCCCCAATGACGAGGCCGCTCGCATCGTAGAAATTGATCACCGTGCCGCTGCGCAGCTGGACCGAGGCGGCTCCGGCGAAATTGGCGAGCGTCGCCGACGTCAGGACGAGGCCGGAGGCGCCCCCGCCGATATTGATGACATTGCCGGCGAGGTCGTAATTTCGCGCCATCAGCTTCGCGTCGGGAGCGAGAGAGCCGGAGCCGCTGCTGGCGAGCGTCAGGGAATTGCCGCCGTCGATCGTGACGCCGGACCCGATCGTGAAATTCGCCAGCGGCGGCGCCGTGACATTGACTTGCGTCACCTTCACCGGCGCCCCGTTGGAGACCCGCAATAGCGCGCTGTCGCCGCTGGCGCCGGTGTAAGCGCTGCCGATGGTGATGTTTTGATCGGTTCCGGCCGGGACCGTCCCGACGGCGCGGATTACGCTACCCGAGTCGATCGTGAGTCCATTGCCGGCGTTGACATAGACCGGGTTGCCATTGGCGTCGGTCACCTGATTGCCGTTGGCGTCGAGCTTTGGCGTCGGCGACGTCGTCGTGACCAGGCTCAGTTCGGGGCCGGTCAGCGGATGCGCGGCATCGGTCGCAACCTCGAGATTGATCGCCGTGGGGGTGATTATGTTTCCCGTCGCGCTTGACGCAGCGCTCCCCGCGCCCGTCGCATTTGGCGCCAATGTGCCGCCGATCAGGACGCTCGCGGCGCCGAGATTGCTGATCTGGTCGGCGTCGAGGATGAGATAGCCGGCATCGGCGGCCGGCGCGGTCTGGTCGGAGGCGAGGACGAGGATATTGGCGGCGCTGATGTCGACTTGCCCGCCGGCGCCCGTCATTCCCGGCGCGAGATCGCTCACGCCGCCGGCGAAGCTGTTGGCGCTGGCGAGGCTGAGCGTTTTTGTCGCGCCGATCGCCAGCAGCCCGCCGTCGATCGGCAATTGCGGGATGACATTGCCGGCCCGCAGGGCGAGGTTACGGAAGAAGCTCGTGCCGGAGGTAAGTTTGATCTGCGAATATTTTGTCCAGGTCGATTTGGACTGAACCTCGAAGAGGCTCGTCTGCGACGAGCGGGCGCCGGTCAGCACATTGGTCAACGTACCCCTGACGAAGACCGAGCCGTCGGCGGAAGCGACGGCGCCGCCCGCCCCGGTCGGGTTGACGTTGCTGGCTGCCTGGACGACGCGATAGGCGCCGGGCAAGGTGGCGTACATGCCGGGCAGCAGCACATAGGTGCCCGCCGGGATGCCGTAGCCGCCGGCGATCGTGATCGCCGAGCCCGGCGCGATGGCGCTACTGGACGAGCCATAATTGGCGACGAAGGTCGGGTCATAGGCCGCGACCGCGGCGGTGGAGCTGGGCACGAGAGCGTAGACCGTCTGGCCGCTGGCGGCGGCGGTCAGCACGTTGCGGGTTCCGCCTGTGCCCGAGACGAATTCGGTGGCGTAGACATCGCCGCCGCCGCTGGCGTTGATGACCGCGCCCGCGTCGGTCGCGATATTGGCGCCGAACAGACTGATCGACTTCGTCGGTGGTGTGGTGATCGTCGTCGCCGATTGCTGGGAGCCATTGACAACGAAGGCATATTGCCCCTGGTACCAGGTCGTGCCGTTGACCGTGAATCCATAGGGAAGGTCGAGGCCGGCGGCGGACACGGAGGTGATGCTGCCCGGCGCCAGGCTGGCATTCTGGGTCGCGACGGTGTATCCGCTGGTGCTCGCCAGCAATGTGCTCAACGCTCCCGATGGGATCTGGCCCGGATCGGTGAGGCCGATTATAATATTGCCGAGCGGCGCCCATAGCGTGCCGCCCTGGACGATATTTTCCGCGTCGAGCGCGATGGTCCCGCCGGCCGACAGCGGCGCCATGGCGACGCCATTCTGCCTGATGGCGAGCGTGTCGTCGACGCCGGCCAGGGTCCCGATCGACGCCAGCAGGAACTGGGTCTGGCTGACCGGATAAATCTCCGCCGCCGCGAGCGTCAGATTGCCGGCGGTGACAAGCGCGCCGGCGAACTGGATTTGCTGCGCGCCAAGGGCGATGCCCGATGCGTTCCCGAAACCATAGCTTTCCGGCAGCAGGCGGATGGCGCCGGCGCTGGTGAAATTGACGTTGAGGGCGTTGTCGATGGCGATCACGCGCTGGAGGTCGATCCATTTCGCCGAAACGTTCAATGCACCGTCAGCAACCTGCGGCGGCGGCGCGATGCCGTCGCCGCCGTATCCGCCGCCGTATCCGCCGCCCACGAGACGGACATAGCCGGCGTCGAGGTTCACCACCGCGCCGCCGACGCCCGGTATGCCGGACGGGCCGGCGGGCGACGTATAGGTGCTGGGGTCGGGAAACATCCCTCCGTTCACGAACGAAAATCCGGCCGGCAGCAAGGTTTGGCTCGCCGGCAGCAACACGAAGCTTCCCGCGCCCGCGACGAGGGTCAGCGCGCCCGGGACCGAGACATTGACCGACCCGCCGAAGGCCATCGTGGAGGTATAGAGCGATACGGAGTTGAAGCCGCTGTGGCTCAGCGTGTCGGCCCCGATGAAGCCCCCTTGCTCCGACGGAGTCAGGGCGGCGAGTTCGGCCGGCGTGAGCGGGTAATTCGCACCGTCGCCGCCCGCCTGCCTCGCCGCGGCGAGACTGGCCGCGATATTGCCGCCGGGCTCGATGACGATCGTACTGGGTCCGCTCAGATTGCCCGCAAGAGTCTGGCCGTCTGCTGCGCCGCCCGCGACATAGCTCGCCACGGCGGTCGGCACGGGGATATTGCCGATGGTCAGGCTGCCGCCCGCCGCCTGCGGCGCGCCGCCGCCCGCGCTCACCGTTCCGGCGAAATAGACATTGGTGGAGGCGGAGCCGGCGATCTGCAGGGATCCGCCATTGCTCCACAGCGGCTCGGTGGCGAAGCGCGGCCCGAGCAGCGTCTGGTTGGGAACTTCGACCGTCGCGGCGCCGCCGTCGAGCCGGAATTGCGAGCCCGCCTCGGCGACGATGGTCCCGGCGCTATAAAGCGTGATTGCGCCGGCGTCGAGCAAGCTGCCGGTCGCATAGGCAGCGACCCGTGGATTGGGGACGAACATCGCGCTGACGTCGAGGACGGCGTTCGATCCGATCCACACGTCCTGCGCCGTCGCCAGGGTCGACGTGCCCGGGATGACCGGGAGAGACCCGCCGATGTTGAACAGATTGATGTTGCCGGACGGCGCCGTGATGGCGCCGAGCACTGTCACCGCGCTGCCCGCGACGAGGCTGATGCTGGACGGGCCGGACGCCAGCGGATCGGCGTCGATCGTGGCGCCCGCGTCGACCAGAATGCCGTTCAATCCCGAAGGATCGTAGAGCGTCAGATTGACCGGCTTGCGCAGCCCGTCCACCACTGAGCCGGACATCTCGAATGTGCGCGGAATGGCGCCGGAAGGCTGCGTCGCATCCGGCCCCTGGCCCGGCGCGCCGCCGGGCAGCAGGTTCGACTGCCGCAGGTTGACAGTCGTGTTCGGCGCGACAGTGATGTCGCCAACGGCGCTGGTGAGGACATAAGCGCCGAAGGAATTATTGGCGAAGAACGAAGCCGGCAGATCGACGCCGCCAGCCTGAGCGGCGGAGACGACGACCCGCGCCGGGCTCACCCCCGCGTTGTTTGTCCCCGCATTGGTATAGGCCGAGGCCGACTGCCCCGTCGCCGCGGCGATGCCGGAAAGACTCCCCGACGGCAGATAGGAGGTCACCGGGCCAGAGCCGCCGACAATCCTGATTGATGGCGCTCTGAGGCTGAAGGTCCCACCGCCGTCGAAACCGGCGGCGTAGATCGAGCCGCCCATCACGACATTCGCCCGCGAGGCCCCATCCGTCGGGGCGAAGTTGTCGCCAATTACCCCGTTGGCGCTAGCGGCGTTGCTCGGATTAAAATAATCGATGATCGCCCCCGCGGGCGCGGTGGAGCCGTCCGCCAGCACCACCGGATTCTGCGCGGTCGTCACGCCGGAAAACTTGCCGGAGTCGCTGCTCTTTGAAGTCACATAGGGGGTGAAGCCGCCCGCATAGGTTTGCAGCGACACGCTGCCGCCCTTGCCGAGCGGCAACCCGTCCGACCCATATTTGAGCTGGCCATTGCTGCCGACATAGCCGCCGCTTGAGGCGTCGATCACGCTGCCCGGCGCCAGCACGATGCTCTGCGTCACGTCCACCGAAGTGACGAGCGTCAGGCCGGCGACATTGGTTCCATCGGCGAGGACGCCGCTCGCGATCGTTTGCGTCGTAAAAGTGCTGGCGGCCGGAGTGCTGATACTGACCGAGCCGCCATTGACGAAGGCCGAGCCCTGGGCCAGATAGCCAAAAGCGCCCGTATCATTGACCCAGAGCCCGCGCACGTTGAGCAGCGCGGTCGAGCCGATGATCAGATCCGGCGGCGGCGGGACGCTTCCGCCGACCGCGATGGGACTAAGGCTCGTGAGCGTGATGCTGCCGGAAGGCGCGTTGATCGCGCCGTCGATCTCCGTGACGTTGCCCAGCGTGACAGCGCCGCCCGGCTGCACCGTGAGACTGGCGGCGGCTGACTCCCGCAGCCCATTTTGGGGGCTAATGGTGATGGAACCGAAACCCGCGGCGGAAAGACTGTCGGAGAAAATGGGAAAAGCATTGCCGGCGAGCGTCGGCGTCCAGGAGGTTGCCGTCGCGAGGCTGAAACTGCCGAGGCCATAAGGGTCGGACCCGGCCGCCGATTGGGGCTCCAGAACGACTGAATAGGTGGGGCCAGCGCCGAAAGTGACGTTCAGCGAGGCGCCGTCCGGCAGTTGAGCGAGCGAGGTCTGCGGCGACGTCCCGCCGCCCTGCGCCAGGGCGCGCTGTCGGCTCCCGGTGACGAGGTCGGCGACGAACGCGCCATCAAGGACCGGGGCCACCGCGTTAATGCTGACCGCGCCGGCGCTGGCCCCCGCTATATAGCCCGGGTCGTAACGGCCCTTGGAAAACAATGGATTGGAATAAACGAGAGACGCGCCCCATCGTCCGCGGTTGACGGTGAATTGCCCCGCGATGCCGACATAGCTGATGGTCGGATCGGCGGCGCCGATGTCATAGACGCGCCCATTGGAGCCGAGCAGATGCGTCGTCTGGATCGTGCCGCCCTGATAGCTGATATAGCCGCCGGAGACATTGATGACGGAGCCGGGCTCCTGGATGAAATTCTGCACCGCCGCCGGGCTGAAGCCGCCGGAACTGTTCGGGGCGGTCGTGGCGACCTTAAACGAGCCGCCCGCGATCAGCAGTTCATCGATCGTTTTCGGGATGAGGCCGACATAGCCGGATGCGTCGAGCAGCGGCGAGCCGACCCATTGGACGCCGTCGGCGCGCGTACCGCCGAGGCGCGCGTCGATCATCACTGTCTGGCCGATCAGGAACTGCGCCAGCGGCGAGTTCGCGACCTCGGCGGCCGTAACCTTGATGCTCAGATTATATTCCGACAATGGCACGCTGACGCCGGCGAGGCCGGAGAGATCGATGGCGCTGCCCGATTCCAGCAGGACCGTGCCAATGGCGCCATTGCCGCCCGCCGACATGGTCACGGCAGCGCTCGGCGCCTTGATCAGCGCCCCGGCCTGCATGTCGATATTTCTGGTCGCGCTGATATTGATCTGCGGCTGCAGCGTGCTGGCGAAATAAGCCGCCGTGGCGGTGGCGGCCGGGATCGTATTGCTCGTCTCATCGGGCAGGATCGCGATAAGGCTGTTCGTCCCCAAAATGACATCGCTCTGGGCCGCACCGGACGCGCTCAACGCGCCGGATGCGCTCAATGTGATGGAGCCGGCACGGTTGGCGCTGGTTGTCGCCTCGATCGCGCCGAGCTGGTTGATGGCCCCTCCCGTCAGGGTCACATTGCCGTCGTCTGCGACGAGCAGCCCGGTGACGTCATTCGTGACCAGCCCGGGCGAAGCGCTTCCAAGACGCGCCGTATTGACGCCGGTGGCCGTCGACAGCGGCTCATAGATCGTGATCCCGTTGCCCGCGGCCAGCATGATCTGACCGTTCGGCGAGGCGATGGCGCCGGCGTTGGTCACTTCCGAGCCGAGCAGCGCCACATAGCCGCCGACGCCCTTGGCGGAGACGCTGGTGGCGATCGACGCGCCGGCCCGCACGATGATCGCGCCGCCACTCTGATCGCCTTCGCTGAAGCCAGCCGACTTGCCTGACGTCGCGCCGCCACTGTCATTAGTGGTCGGCGGCCCGGTATAAAGGCCGTTCTGGATAAATTTTTTATTGGCGCTGTCTTCCAATGGCGGAACCAAGACGGACACGCCATCGCCGGTGGGGGTGGAAGGAGGCACGTAAACATTGCCTGCCGTGCTAAAGACGCCCCCGATGTCGAAGGACGTGGCGATCAGCGAGCCGACATTGATCTGGCTCGTCCCGTTGAAGATGATGCCATTCGGGTTGATCAGCAGCACCGTGCCGTCGGCCTTGATATGGCCCGCGATCTGGCTCGGCACGCCGGTCGCGTCGATGCGGTTCAGCGCCACCCAGCTGGCATGGCCCTGCTGATCGAAGACGAGCGTCGTGTTCGGGCCGATATTGAAATATTCCCAGGTCATCACCGCCTGAGGGGCGGTCTGATGGATGGTCACGTCGGTCTGGCCGCCGCTCGTCGTTTGCTTCGGCAGGCTGGCGTTGATCCAGAGGGAGGGATTCGACGAAACGCGTGGATCGACGACGAGCCCCGGCGTCTGCCCGCTCGTTCCCTTGCCCAGTCCGTTCACGATATTGCCCGATGGAGCCGCGGCGGCGGCAGCAGCCGCGGCGGCCTGGGCATTCCAGTACCCCCTGATCGCGTTGGTCGCCGCCGTCATGGATTGCGTCGCGGCGGCGGCGGTCGCGCCGGCCTGCTGCGACGCCGCCGCTGCTGCGGCGGCCGCCGCGGCGGTGGCGGCCATCGACGGGGTCCAATAACCGCGCGGCGCGGCGGCGGCCGGGGCCGCGGCGGCCGCGAGTAGCGCGATGACGCTGACGCCGGTCAAAAGACAGGGGAGCCGCGCGGCGCGGCTGTCACCTCTGCGCCGCGGCGCGGATTCCAATATAGGCATAAGTCGCTCTAACCGGCAGAAAGTCTCCGTAACCGCGCGATCACGGCGGCCGGACACGCTGCTCCTAATTACTTAGACAATTTGACACGGCCGAACGTGAAGCCGCGCAGCGCATTTTTTTAAGTTTCCTGGGCCAGCGGCCGAAATGCGCAGCGGCGCGGCGCCGCGCTTTAGTTTTCCGAACCTCGCGAATCCGGCGTCTCGATCGAGGCTCTTTGAGGGGCCCTTTCCCGCCGGTCGGAAATTTGCAGAATGAGAAGGCGAAGCGGGCTCTGCGACGCGAAGGAAATTCCAGTCGCCGAGCGTCGTCAAAAAAGGCGCGCCGCGAATGAAGGCGCCACAACGCCGGGCTGAAGCCGCCGCTCAGCTCAACAATGTGAGCCCCGCAGGGAGCGATCGAACGCGCGCGCCGAACAGTTGCTGCACCTGATCAAGGAAGTCGTCGAGCCGCTTCACATAAAAGGCGCCATTGACCACACGCCGCCCGAGTTCCGCGTTCATGATGACGATTCTGCCCGGTCGATAGCGGTTTATTTCGTCGACGACTTCGGACAGCGCCCTATCGTGGAAAACCAGGATCCCGGACCGCCACGATGTCGCCTCGGCGGGATCGACATGGACGGGCGCGCTTAACCCTTTAGAGGAATATGACACTTGATGATCTGCCTGAAGTCGCACAGAATGTTGATTTTGTTGAACGTCGATTGATCCCTCGACGCATGTCACAGCCACGCGGCCACCGACGCATCTCGTGTCGAAACTCGCGCGCTCAGTGGTCAGTCGGCCATCCGCGGCGAGAACGCGAAGCGGTTTTCCGGACGCCCCTGTTTTCGTAATCGCCGCCTCGCCGGAGATAATTACGATTTCGGGACCGTCCTCCGCTGAACGCAGCGCCAGGCTGGTTTCCGTGTTCATCTGCACCGAGACGTCGTCTTTGAGGACGAAGCTCCGTTGTTCGCCTTTGCCGGTGCGATAATCCGCTGACAACTCCCCCAGCGACGGCCATAGCCCGAGCGGTGGCTTGACAAGCAAATATCCGCCCACTCCCGCGATCGCACCGCCGAGGACGGCCCGCCGCGCCAAGACTCGACGGGGAGGCCGCGCGGCGTCGCAGGCGGCGGCCCGGACGGCTTCCTCATCCGCAATTTCGCGCGCAGCCACCCCAAGATTTCGCCAGAGGCGCATCGCCGCCCTGAAGGCCTCTTCGTGCTCCAAACTCTGATTGCGCCAGTGCCGTAATGCTTCGACATCCGCCTCAAAGAGCTCGCTCGCCTTGAGACGGACAATCCAATCAAAGGCCTCGTTCCGCAGCGAGGCGGATTCGGAACTCATTTCGTTCGCCTCGGTCACGCCAAACTGGTTTTTCATGTCGCCAATATCCGAAGGCCATCGTTCAGGCAAAGGCGTTTCTTTTTTGGAAGCGGCTCGAAATGGACAGAACAAATCATGTAATTATCGTATATCTTGATATTTGCCGGGGTGGTTGCGAGCCTTGACCTTCAAGGAATATTCGCTTCGGCCGAACGGCTGTATGTTGCGCTTCGAGCTTGTGGGCGCCCATGCGATTTTGACTCTCTTTTTGGGCCAAATGGTGGGGGCGTCGTGTTGGCGGTCTTCAAGTGGAGAATCTCGTGACATGCGCGCCGCGTAAATGCAAACCATCAAGGGTCTCTGATATATAGACAATTTGGCGAAGCATTTCGCGAAGCATAAAACGGCGAAATGCGTTGGATCAGCATCGTGGGCGCGGACCGCCAGTTCTGCGAATGAGTTTGTGATCGAGACGAGCTGCGCAATGATCCAGCGCATGCTTCAGGTCGGATTCCACCGTTCGCAGACTGACGCGCAACTGCAAGGCGACCTCCTGGAGCGAAAGTCCCTCGATTGAAACAGCGTTCAGGATCTCGCGGCGGCGGGGCGGCAGCTCCGCCAGCGCATGTTTGAGAGCGTCGATCTCGGAGCGCGCCTCAACGATTCGGGCCTGATCGGGCGAATCGTCCGGAACATCGAGGAACGCATCGAATTCAGACGCACTCACCCGGTAAGTCTCGGATTTCCGATGATTTTTTGCAATATTGACAGCGGCCTGAAATATATATGTCTTTGGACTTTGCACCGTACAATCGTTGACGCCGTCAAGACGCAGAAAGGTCTCGTGCAGAGCTTCGATCGCAGCGTCTCTGGACCGCAGGCGGATCGCTAACCGCCTGAAAAAATAGTCGTAATTGGCAGCGAGGAGATCACGCAATCGAAGTCGACTGGTTTCAGTCATGTCCAATCGCCTTTTGATAGCGTCAATCCGCGTGCGGATCACCTTCCGGTCAACTGCTGGGAATTGTGGATAGCGTTTCCATACGAAGGATTTATGATCGCGGCGTCCAACCCGCTCGCCGGGCATGCGGCGCGGGACCTTGGCGCACGCTTCAAAGTCGATCGTTTCCCGGCGTCGAAGCGTTTCAGGACAGATTAAATGCAACAGGTACGATGATGTTCAGCCGCTCAGGCAGCTCGGGAGGTATTGGCGGCAAAGGTTGCGCGCGCCTGATCGTCGCGCCGGCTTCTTCGTCGAGGATCGTCGCGCCGGAACTTGTCTTGATCCGGACGTCGAGTACGGCGCCGTCTCGCCGCATAGAAAAAAGCACTACGACCGTCCCCTGTAGCCGAAGCCGCCGTGCGGCGCTGGGGTAATTCTGATAATGCTCGATATGTCGAAGTAGGGTTCTTTGGAAGTTGGTCGCCGCGCTATTCCGAAGAGTCGCGAGAGGCTTCGGGACGGGCGCCTCGCGCGACGCGCGCACGGATTCAGCAGGCGCCGGCGCGTTTGGCGGCGCGCTGACGGGCGTCTCCTCGTCAGCCGGGCGATCTTGCTCCTCAACTTCCGATGATAGCCGCGCACCAGGGCCCGGCGCGATAAGTTGGGCCGGAGCTTTGGCCACCCTGACGATTGGCTCCGTTGGTATAATGAGGCTAACCTGCACCGGCGCGGTGCGTTCGGGGCTTGCCGAATCCGTTGCGACTTCGCGGAGCCAATAGCCGCCTCCGACCACAAGCAGCGAAATTGCAAACGGAACCAGGAACAGTCGAACAAACTCCGGCAACGGCGAGGGAAGCGCGGCGTCAACGGTTTCGTCGCATCTATCTTGCATGCTCACCATCGAACCAAAACACTCCGCTGTGGCATGATGTCAATTGTGGCTCATCAGCAAGGATCGCACCGTGACGAGAACATGGACAGGCTGCGGTGCGCCGGGCGGGGGCGCCCTGCTGATGACGAGCCCTCGGAGAACTTCGGCGACAGAGACGTCGCGCTCAGGATCGCCTGTCGACTCGAAAAGTTGAATCCGTTGCACGGTTCGAGAGGAGTCAATCCAGAGTTTGACGCCGAACCGATATCGGCCGCCGCGCGTTTTCTCGTTTCGTTGTAGTGCGGCCTGGATATTCGACTGCAGTATGTTGGCATATTCGCTTAGGACATTGTCACTTGCGGCGTCGGCCGAACTGCGGACTTGAAGCGTTTCGAGAGACAAATCGGCGTTGGTCAACACATCCATTGGCGGCAGGTCGTCTTTTGATTGCTCCGTAAGCGTAATTGCATTCTCGTGCGCGTAGTGCACTATAAGATTCGTCCTGGACAAGAGCGTCCGAAGGGCATCCTTGGCGCTGAGACTCCCCTCGACATTCGCAGACGTTTGTCCCGCTGCAAGATTGCTCTCGTATAAAACCTGAACGCCACTCTGCTGGCTGTAGGCCTGAAGCGCCGCCCTCAGCGATTGGCTTGGAATGGCGAACCATTTCCGGAAATCGCCGGCTTCATCATTCACCTTCGCCGGCGCGGCGAACGCCGCGCCGACGGCCAGCGCCGCGCAAATCACGGGCGGCAAACGTCTTCCCAAACACGCATATCCACGAGATGGTCTCGCCAACGCGTCCAGGCGGAATCTGGCCCAAGATGGCGCTTGCCATACAGCTTCAGGCCATTTCGAGCCAAATACGATTGAACCCTTGGCGGCCGGGGACAACTCGAGTGCAGGCTTCATCAATGTCACTCTGGGAAATTAATGTCACTCTGGGAAAATAGCGGCTTCAGCGGCTTCGACCCGTCCGCTCAACATTTTGGACGCGGCATGCAGACCCCGACTGATCGAGGCGAAGCTAAGCTGTATTCTTACTTGATGACAGACGTGCGAATGCTGATTCAGGCGCGAAGCTCCTGAATCAAGCAAACCGAAAGCCCTTGGGCATTACCCGGCTCGAGGCGGCTAATACCATGCCCAGCCCCAGGCTCAAGTGCGCGTGACGTCTTCGCCCTCAGCCACTTGATGACGCAAGCTGGGAGAAATGAATGTTTACGACTCAACCGCTTCAAAGCAACGGAGGCTTGCGACGGGTCGCGCTTCTCGGGGCTCGAGATCGGCAAATCCTGTTGAATCGTCGGCCCATATCAACCTTTCATAAAGCGCTAAAAAGCCGACGTCGTCGACGGGGAGGCGATCCGCAAAGCCGCCCGGCCCCACGACGCACCTCGTAGCTGTCAAAAGCAAAGCGGCGCAAGGCGCGGCAGTGGTGTTCCAAGCACGCGCCCCGATGACGACACGACGTTGGATCAATCGCAGCTTCCGGTTTCGCCCTTTTTAATCCCGGCGGCAGAGAAAGTCGCGACGGCCACGAGGGGCGCCAGGGCGACGAAAGTCCAAGATGTGAGTGAAACATACTTCAAAAGCAATCCCACGATCCCAGCCCGAAACATCACGGGTCTGCCGAACCGCCCCGGGTTTGCCGGAGGCCCCGACTCTTGAGAGGATGGGCTATGGAAGCGAAGAAGACATCGAACAGATTTTCACCCGAGGTTCGTGAGCGAGCGGTTCGCCTGGTGCTGGAGCATCAGGGCGATTGCGCCTCGCAGTGGGCGGCGATGGCGTCGATCGCATCGAAGACCGGCTGCAGGGGCGAGACGCGAGGCGGTCCTGCGCCAGAAAATCCGGCGCGTCCATGACGACAATTTCCAGGTCTACGGCGTGCGCAAGGCGTGGCGGCGGATGAACCGGGAGGGAGAAAACGCGGCGCGCTGCACGGTCGCCCGGCGGATGCGGGCGATGGTCCTCAAGGGCGCGGTGCGCGGAAAGCCCGTAAAATCAACGGTGAGCGATCGCTCGACGCCCTGTCCTCTCGACAAGGTCAATCGCCAGTTCCAGGCGCCGCGTCCGAACGCGCTGTGCGTGTCCGATTTCACTTATGTCGCCATCTGGCAGGGCTTCATCTATGTCGCCTTCGTCATCGACACATTCGCCCGCCGCATCGTCGGCTGGCGCGCATCGCACGGCGCATGCGGGCTTCGTGCTCGACGCGCTCGAGCAGGCTCAGCACGAACGCCGGCCCGTTCGCGGCGGCGGCCTCGTGCATCACAGTGATCGCGGGTCCAATACGTGTCGATCAAATAGACGGCGCGTCTCGCCGAGGCCGGCGTCGAGCCCTCGGCCGGCAGCGTCGGCGACAGTTACGACAACGCGCTCGCCGAGACGATCAACGGGCTCTGCAAAGCCGAGGGCATCTGGCGGCGCGGCCCATGGCGGAACTTTGAAGCCGTTGCGTTCGCCACACTCGAATGGGTCGACTGGTTCAATTATCGAAGATTGCTGGAGCCGATCGGAAACATCCCCCCGGCCGGGCCGAAGCGCGCTACTATACGCAAAGCAAAGAGCCCGCCATAGCGGCGCGACTCAAACAAAACGGCCGCCGGCAAACCTGGCGCTGTTCACCACCGGAATTGCACCGCTTGCAGGGCCGGAAGCCGGTGGCCCTGGCGCTCTCCAAACTATCGTGGAGCTGAACATTTTTGGGGTTGGCGCGGCGCGACGGGCATGACGGCCGGCAATAGACGCCCGTGGTGGAAACCGAATACCAGAGATGGCCGTCCGCTGTTTTGTCGCGGGCGACGATCCGCGCTCAGCGCGGGTCATCAGCCACTGATAACGGCGCCGACAACCGGAGTTTCGCGCGCGCCGAGGTCATGGTCGTCCCTCTTGCATGAGACAGCAGTTTGAGCGGTTTTACGGCCGCCGCTGGCGGTCCGCAGGCCGCTGCTTGCTTTCGAAGCTAATGCCCAGATGCGACGTCCAGCGAAAGCGGCGCTCTGCTGGATGGATCAGGCCGGGCCGCTCCACGGACCGGAGTTTCGATGCGGGGGCAAGAACCGGAGTTCGAGCGCCATCGATGCAAGCTACGAAAGCGCCAAGGCCGTTCGGACCGACCGAAGGCCTTGAAGCAACAATCGAAAGGCGCACCCATGAGCTTGCAAGAGGACAACAAGGCCGCCGTCGGCCGCTGGTTCACCGATTTCTGGGGCAAGACCTGCAATCTGGACGTGGTCGATGAAATCGCCGCACCGGACATGCTGCTGAAATACTCCCTGCATGAGCCCCGAAGGGGCCGCGAAGACATCAAGGCGTTCATGACCGATTTCCGCGCCGCTTTCCCAGATCTGAACTTCTGGGGTACCGCCGACCTCATCGCGGAGGGAGACTATGTCGTCGGCCAATGGGAAGGCGGCGGCGCCCACACCGGCCCGGCGTTCTCGGATTTCCTCGCCGGCGGCCTGCCGGCCAGCACGGGCCGGAAGATGCACTTCACTGGCGTGACCGTCCTCAAGCTCAAGGACGGCAAGATCGTCGAGGAGGTCGGTCTCGATGACGGGGTTACCGCCCTGACACAACTCGGGTTGCTGCGCGCCGTTTGACCACAGCAGTCCGGCGGCTCGATGTTCGGTTATCCCTTGGATGAGCGCCGCGGGCGCCGCAAGATCAGCGTGAAAGGAGCGGCGTGATGCCTGCAAATCGGCGCAAGATGACAACCAACGGCGCCAGCACATCCAGGGAGAGCGGGTCGGCCGCCGGTTCCACGGCGATAGAGACTCGGGTGGACGGTGCGGACTGGACGACGGTTCATGCCGATCTCGACGCCCAGGGCTGGAGCGTCGCGCCAAAATTGCTGACGAGCGCAGAGGCGGATCACATCGCCGGCCTCTATCATCAAGAGCATGGCTTCCGCAGTCATATCATCATGGCGCGGCGCGGCTTCGGTCGCGGCGAGTACAAGTATTTCAGTTACCCGCTGCCGCTACTGATCCAGGCGGTGCGGACGGCCGCCTATCCGCACCTCGCGCCGATCGCCAATCAATGGCACGCACGTATGGGCAAGGACGTGCGCTTCCCGAATGACCACGCGGCGTTCCTCGAGCGCTGCCACCGGGCGGGTCAGACCCGGCCGACACCGCTGCTCCTCGAATACGCGCCGGAGGACTATAACTGCCTTCATCGCGATCTCTACGGGGAGCATGTCTTCCCGTTACAGATTGCGATCCTGCTGGATCAGCCCGGTGAGGACTTCACAGGTGGCGAGTTCGTGATGACCGAGCAACGCCCCCGCATGCAGAGCCGCGTCATGGTTCTGCCGCTCGAAAAGGGCGATGCGGTCATCTTCGCGGTGAATGGCCGCCCGATGAAGGGCGCGCGCGGCGACTATCAAGTGAAGCTGAACCACGGCGTCAGCAAAATCCATTCGGGCAAGCGGCATACCGTCGGGGTGATATTCCATGATGCCGTCTGAATCGCTTCCGCTGGCGTTCGATGAAGCCCAGGGCGGTGCGTGCAGCGTCGCTCAGGGCCCGCGCGCCGTCCTTCTGCGCGGTCTCGCCTGCGGGCGCTCGCCGGAGCTCCTCGCGGCTATCGCCGCCATCGCTGCAATCTCGCCCTGTCGCCACATGGTGACGCCGGGCGGTTGGAAGATGTCGGTGACGCTGACCAATTGCGGACAAGTCGGCTGGATCACCGATCGCACCGGATACCACTACGACGCGATCGATCCGGCAAGCGGCCGGCCATGGCCGGCAATGCCTCAGGCTTTTGCGGACCTGGCCGGTGCGGCCGCCGAGGCGGCGGGCTTCGGCAGCTTCCATCCCGACGCCTGTCTGGTCAACCGCTACGCGCCAGGGGACCGCCTGTCGCTTCACCAGGATCGCAATGAGCGCGATTTCGATCAGCCGATCGTGTCGGTGTCGCTCGGCTTGACGGCCATTTTTCTCCGGGGCGGCATAAGGCGTGCGGACAAGGCCCGGCGTGTTCCGCTGATCCATGGCGATGTCATGGTCTGGGGCGGGCCGGCAAGCCGAAATCCAAGCCATACTTGCGCGGATCCCTGCTGTTGACCCACAGAAACACTTGTTGCTTCTCGCGCGGCGTCAAACTGCGTGGCCGCCCGGTTACGGGCCTCGCCTGAAGCGCCTCCGGCCCGGCGCCTGGCGCCGCCGCCGCTTTGATCCATTTATGGATCGTCGTGCGGTTGAAGCCATAGGAAGCGATCACCGCCGATGCAGGCTCGCCGGAACCAACCCGCTCTACCGCCATCAGTCGAATGGCTTTCAGCGTCCGATGATCAAAACTCCGTCCATCTCGCTTCATGCCCAAAAGCTCACACATCTGGACCACCCGCACCATCAAATTGTCGCGTTCCTTCACGACTAGTGAGGCAATCCTATCGCATCGCAGCTTCTACTCGACTCTCATTTTTGATGAAAGCCCGACAATGTCTTCGCGATACGAAAACCGACAATGTAGTTTCGAAGCCAATGCGGGCCCTTGCCTCGATCAGCGGAACGAAAATGAACTTCGCCACTGTCCCAGGCGCCACCGCGCAATCCTCGAAGCTCCACATCGCCACCTTCCCAGACTGAACCGTCTGTTGGCGGAGAACCGCCATAATTTTCGTGCCAAGCGTCCTCTATCCATTCCCATATGTTTCCGTGCATATCGTGCAGGCCCCACCTATTTGGCGGAAAGCGGAACACAGAGGTGGTCGCCTTGCCTTTCAGTCCAAAATTGGCTTGGTCTCCACTTATTGCATCGCCGGTATTGAAGGCGGTTCTGGAGGTCGCCCGACAACAATACTCCCACTCCACTTCTGAAAGCAGCCTGTATGCGTCGCTTTTGGTAATTGCGTTTAGCCAACTTACATAAGCCTTCGCGTCGTCCCAACTCACACATACCGCCGGATGATCGTCACTTTGCTGATACCCGGTATTGCGCCAATAAATGCGCTTATCAAGCTTCCAATCCTTGATTAACCAAAGCCGCCTTCGCTTCCGAGACCAAACATATGCGCCGCGGTCCATTGTATAGTTGGTATCGGCAACGAAGGCTCCGAACTCTCCTCGCATGATAGGCGCGCGGCTCACCGCAAACGGACGATCGATCGTTACCAATCGGACCGGCTCCTCACGACCATCATAACCATCCCAATGTTTTTCAACCTCGGGCGACCCCATAAAGAATTGTCCCGGAGGTACGACAATCATTTGCGGGCCAGCTTCGTGATCCTGGAACCATTCAGTCTCGCCATTTCCAGGTGTGAACCATCCGCCTGGCGCTGCGTGAATGATCTTTGCGTCCACACGAACGCGTCCTTCAGAGCGATACTGCGCGTCGATATCGGCTTGATTCTCTCGGTTTGGCATTGCTCAACCAACCAGTTCTAGATTTAGCCTTAGAAGAATGACGGCCCCGCGAGCGAACGCTGCAGAAGGGGCTCAGGTGCAAGCGGGCATATTCGGGGCAAACAGGCCCTTGGAGCAAGTGAATTTCGAGGCCGCGCATGGATGATCTTATTTGGCGCCGCCATTTCCACCGGGAGATCATCCTCTGCATCCAGTGGCGTCTTGCGTTGGACCCTATTGGATCAAAACTGACGGTTGAGTCCGTTTTGGGATTCCCTCCTGTTGAGGCGCGTGCGATTGCGCGCGATGGACACAGGAAAATCGCTCTCCATTGCGCCGATCGATCAGCGACGGCTCGAAGCTCTCATCAAAGATCGCAACGCCCCGCAAAAGCGCGTCTGGCGGGCTGAGATCGTGCTGTTCACTGCCAATGGGGCCGGCACGAATGAGATCATTCGGCGAACCGGCGAAAGCAAGACCAGCGTCTGGCGCTGGCCTGAACGCTTTGTGGAGGAAGCGTTCGAGGGCCTGCTTCGCGACAAGACGCGGCTCTCGCGCATCAAGCCGCTCGGGGCCGGGGCAGCCGAACACATCTCGCCTCGACGCACTGATTACAAGACGTCTCTGTTGCAGATCGCAGATTCGGCGGCGGCATCGAACAAATGCAGGGAATGGCGAGAACGCCCAGCGAACGCTTGCGGCCAGCCATCCATTCAGTCGTTGGCGTCGCCAGAAGCACGATGACGCCAAGGCTGAGGGCATAGGCCGGACAATCTGCGGTCCAATGTGAACGCAGCTCACCGAAACGACGACATGCTTGATGAATCAGACCACGCCAATAAGAAGCAAAGCCTCCCGCCGAGGCATAGTCAGCGCAGCGGCGGCGAACGACGCTGGCGGTGACTAAACATCTGGCTACTTGGTGGCGCTTGATTGCATCATAGATATTGACGCCATTCTCAAAAGTCGCCACCATATCTAGTAGTCACGGTCTCTCGAATCGCAAGATCGAGAGCTAAGAGGGAATCCGGTGCGCACGGCCTCCATCCATGGCCTAGCAACGCCGGAGCTGCCCCCGCAACTGTAAGCGGTGAGCCAAGGTCCACCATGTGTCACTGAGGTCGATTGCGATCTCGGGAAGGCAGGACCAGGGCGATGACCCGCGAGCCAGGAGACCTGCCGCGACGCGTTTTCGTCCCTGGGCGGGGTGTCCCGGTGGTTCGCCTGCGCTTCTGTCGGCTCACGCCGACTGGATTTCCAGCTCGCGTCCGCTCGGCCTTTGCCCCCAACATTTGGGGTTCAAGCCGATGTCTCTCACGATCGAAACCGTGGTGGCGGCTATCGCCGCGCATCCAGCTCCGCCGGCGCCGAAGCCATCGGCCGAGCCGGGTTACCAGGTCATCCGCCGCAACGGCGTCGTCACGCCATTCGCTCCCTCGAAGATCGCAGTTGCTCTGACCAAGGCGTTTCTCGCCGTCGAGGGGGGCGCCGCCGCCGCGTCGCGCCGCGTGCACGACATCGTCGCTGGGCTGACGAACCAGGTCGTCGCTGGGCTTACCCGTCGCGCGGACGCGGGGCGCACCTTCCATATCGAGGATGTGCAGGACCAGGTCGAGCTTGCCCTGATGCGCGGCGAGCATCACAAGGTCGCCCGCGCCTATGTGCTCTATCGCGAGGAGCGCGCCCGCGAACGCGCCAAAGCGAGCGCTGGCGCACCGGCGGCGGCTCCAGCTTTCCAGATGAAGGCGGCTGACGGATCCCTCGCCACGATCGACGCCGGACGCCTCGCCGGCGTCATCGAGGAAGCTTGCGGGGCGCTTGAAGGTGTTTCCGCGGAAGCAATCCTCGCGGAGGCCCAACGCAACCTCTATGACGGCGTCAGCCAGGACGAGCTGGCGCTGGCGCCGATCCTCGCCGCGCGCACGCTCATCGAAACCGAGCCGAATTACGCCAAGGTCAGCGCGCGGCTGCTGCTCGACAAATTACGGCGTGAGGCTCTGACCTTCGTCGCGGGCCAGCCGGAACAGGCGACGCAAGCCGAGATGGCGGCCCGATACGCCGATTATTTTCACGCCTATGTGCGGGTCGGCGTCGCTGCGGAACGGCTCGACCCCGAACTTGCCCGCTTCGATCTCGCGCGCCTTGCCGGCGCCTTGCAGCCGGAACGCGATCTTCAATTCGACTATCTCGGCCTGCAAACGCTCTACGATCGCTATTTCCTGCATGTGCGCGGCGCGCGTTTCGAACTGCCCCAGGCTTTCTTCATGCGCGTCGCGATGGGCCTCGCCCTGCGCGAAATCGATCGCGAGGCCAGGGCCATAGAATTCTACGATCTGCTGTCGTCATTCGATTTCATGACCTCGACGCCCACGCTGTTCAACACCGGCGCGCCGCGGCCGCAGCTCTCGTCCTGCTTTCTGACGAGCGTGCCCGACGATCTCGACGGCATCTTCAAATCGATCAAGGACAACGCGCTTCTGGCCAAATATTCCGGCGGGCTCGGCAATGACTGGACGCGCGTGCGCGGCCTTGGCGCGCATATCAAGGGCACCAATGGCGAGAGCCAGGGCGTCGTCCCTTTCCTCAAGGTGGCCAATGATGCGGCGATCGCCGTCAATCAGGGCGGCAAGCGCAAGGGCGCCGTCTGCGCCTATCTCGAAACCTGGCATATCGACATCGAGGAATTTCTCGACCTGCGCAAAAACACCGGCGACGACCGCCGCCGCACCCACGACATGAACACGGCGAACTGGATGCCGGATCTGTTCATGCAGCGCGTGGAGGCCGACGCAAACTGGACGCTCTTCTCGCCAGACGAGACGCCCGATCTCCATGATCTCTATGGCCCGGCCTTCAAGGCGGCCTATGAATCCTATGAGGCGAAGATCTCCCGTGGCGAGATCAGCATCTTCAAGCAAATTCGCGCCGCGGATCTCTGGCGGCGCATTCTGACCATGCTGTTCGAAACCGGCCATCCCTGGATTGCGTTCAAGGACCCTTGCAACATCCGTTCGCCGCAAGGCCATGCCGGCATCGTGCATTCCTCCAATCTCTGCACCGAGATCACGCTGAACACGTCCGACGATGAGGTCGCGGTCTGCAATCTCGGTTCGGTCAATCTCGCGGCGCATGTGACGGCCGCGGGGCTGGACCACGAGCGTCTGGCGCGCACGATCAGGATCGCGATGCGGATGCTCGACAATGTGATCGACGTCAATTTCTACACGATTCCCGAGGCGCGCCGCTCCAACCTCCGCCATCGTCCCGTTGGGCTCGGCCTGATGGGATTCCAGGATGCCTTGCAAATCCTGCGGCTTCCCTACGCTTCGGATGAGGCCATTCGCTTCGCCGACGAGAGCATGGAGGCGATCAGCTTCCACGCCATTTCGGCGTCGGTCGACCTCGCCGCCGAGCGCGGGCGCTACCCGAGTTTTGAGGGCTCGCTCTGGTCGAAAGGCATATTGCCGATCGACAGCATTGAGTTGCTGGCCGCCGCGCGAGGCGAACTGGACCTTGATCGTTCCGCTGCTCTCGATTGGGAGGCGCTGCGCGAGCGCGTAAAATCCGTCGGCATGCGCAATTCGAACACGATGGCGATCGCGCCGACCGCGACCGTCTCGAATATCTGCGGCGTCGCCCAGTCGATCGAGCCCGCTTATCAGAACCTTTACGTCAAATCGAACATGTCGGGCGACTTCACGGTCGTGAACGACGCTCTCGTGCATGACCTGAGGGCGAGGGGGCTGTGGGACGAGGTGATGGTCTCGGACCTTAAATATTTCGACGGAAGCCTCGGCGAAATCGACCGCGCGCCGGACGATCTCAAAGCCCTTTATGCAACGGCTTTCGAGATCGATTCGTCCTGGCTCATCGAGGCTGCCGCGCGACGCCAGAAATGGATCGACCAGGCGCAATCGCTCAATCTCTACATCGCGAATCCCTCCGGCAAAAAGCTCGATGCGCTCTATCGGCTCGCTTGGAGGCGCGGGTTGAAGACCACCTATTATCTACGCTCGCGCTCCGCCACCCATGTCGAAAAATCGACGCTGAAGGGAACGGACGGCAAGCTCAACGCGGTGTCGGCGACCGCGCCCGTCGCCGCCGCGCCCGATCAGATCATTCTGTCCGCGCCCGCCTCATGCGCGATCGACGATCCCTCCTGCGAGGCCTGCCAATGATCAGCGAATCCAGAGATTCCACCATGCTCGACTGGTCGGAAGCAAGCGGCGCTCCCGCCCGCGCCATTCACCCAAGCTTTTCCGCCAATCCGGCGGCCGCGGCTGATGCTACGGGCCTCGGCGCAATCGAACGCGGCGGCGCGCGCGTTTCGGTCGACGACAAGGCGATGATCAATTGCCGCGCCGACGTAAACCAGCTTCTGCCGCTCAAATATCGCTGGGCCTGGGAAAAATATCTCGCGGCCTGCAACAATCATTGGATGCCGACCGAAGTTTCGATGCAGGCGGACATCGCGCTATGGAAATCGAGGGATGGGCTGACCGAGGACGAGCGGCGCGCGATCAAACGCAACCTCGGATTCTTCGCCGCTTCCGAGAGTCTCGTCGCCAACAATATCGTGCTGGCGATCTATCGCCATCTCACCAATCCGGAATGCCGCCAGTATCTGCTGCGCCAGGCTTTCGAGGAGGCGGTTCATACGCACACATTCCAATATATCGTGGAGAGCCTCGGACTCGACGAAGGCGAACTCTTCAACATGTATCGCGAGCAGCCCTCGATCACCGACAAGGCGGCCTGGGCGATAAATCACACCCGCCGCCTCATGGATCCGTCCTTCTCCAAGGGAACGCGGGAGGCCGACCAGGCGTTTCTGCGCGATCTGATAGCTTTCTACGTCGTCTTCGAGGGGATGTGGTTCTATACGGGATTTGCGCAGATCCTGTCGCTTGGCCGACGCAACAAGATGGTTGGCGTCGCGGAGCAGTACCAATATATTCTGCGCGACGAGAGCATCCATCTCAACTTCGGCATCGACGTCATCAACCAGATCAAGGCGGAGAACCCGCATCTCTGGGCAAGGCCGTTTCAGGATGAAGCGCGCGGCATGTTGCGGGATGCGGCGGAACTCGAAGCCGCCTACGGCCGCGATACGATGCCTCGCGGCTTCCTCGGCCTCAACGCGACTTTATGCGAGCAATATATGCGCTTCATCGCCAATCGTCGCTGCGCCCAACTCGGCCTTGCGCCTGTTTTCGCCGAGACGGACAATCCGTTTCCGTGGATGTCCGAGGCGATGGATCTCAAGAAGGAGAAGAACTTCTTCGAGACGCGCGTCATCGAATATCAAAACGGCGGCGCCCTCTCATGGGAATGAGCGGCGCCAATCCCGGCGGCGGACGTCCTCCGCCGGAATCTCGTGCACGAGTTCTTAGCCGCGATCCTGCCTGGGACCGTTCATTCCGCTGCCTTCGCGAGCGCCGCGCGCACGTCCTTCGCGGCTGCGACCATGTTGACGAGGGCGGGACGCACCTCTTCCCATTTGCGGGTTTTGAGGCCACAGTCAGGATTGACCCAGATCTGGTCAGGCGTCAGGCTCTTCGTCGCCTTGACGAGGAGTTCGGTCATCTCGCCGACAGGCGGCACGCGCGGCGAATGAATATCGTAGACGCCCGGGCCGATTTCGTTCGGATAGCGATAGGCGACAAAGGCGTCGAGCAACTCCATTTTCGAGCGCGAGGTTTCGATTGAGATCACGTCGGCGTCCATGGCGCCGATGGACTGGATGATGTCGTTAAACTCCGAATAGCACACATGCGTGTGGATCTGCGTGTCGTCTCTTACGCCCGAAGCGGCGAGCCGGAAGCATTCCACCGCCCAGGCGAGATAGGCCGGCCAGTCGGCGCGCCGCAGAGGCAAGCCTTCGCGAATCGCCGGCTCGTCGATCTGGATGATCCGGATGCCCGCGGCCTCGAGATCGGTCACTTCGTCCCGCAGCGCCAGCGCGATCTGGCGACAGACCTCAGCCCTTGGAAGATCATCGCGGACGAAGGACCATTGCATCATCGTCACCGGGCCGGTGAGCATTCCCTTCATTGGCCGCTTCGTCAGCGATTGCGCGTAGCTCGACCACGCGACGGTCATTTGCTTCGGGCGAGAGACGTCGCCGAAGATGATCGGAGGACGGACATAGCGGGAACCGTAGCTTTGCACCCAGCCATGTTGCGTAAACGCGTAGCCTGAGAGCTGTTCTCCGAAATACTGCACCATGTCGTTGCGCTCGAACTCGCCATGCACGAGCACGTCCAGGCCGATTTCCTCCTGCCAGCGGACCGCTGCTTTCGTCTCCGCGCGCAGAAATGCGTCATAGTCAACATCGGTGAGCGCCCCCTTGGCGTGAGCGGCGCGCGCCTTGCGCACTTCGGGCGTCTGCGGGAATGAGCCGATCGTCGTTGTCGGGAAATCCGGCAGATCGAGCGCGCGCCGCTGCCATTCGCGGCGAATCTCGAACGGGCTCGCCCGCTGAGCCATCTGAGGCGCGATTGCAGCGATGCGGGCCGCGACCGCCGGATCATGCACCTTCGTTGACGCCGCGCGGGCGGCGGTGGCTCGGGCCGAATCCGCGATTGTCGCAGCGATGGCGTCGCGGCCGCCGGCGAGCGCCCTGCCGAGCGTCGCAAGCTCGCTCATTTTTTGCACTGAGAAGGCGAGCCAGGTCTTCAGGTCGGGATCGAGGTCCGTCTCGAGATCGAGGTCGATCGGGACGTGCAACAGCGAGCACGATGACGCAATTTCGATATGGTCCGAACCACGCTTTGTGACGACTGGCGCGAGGCGATCGAGGATCAAGGGGATGTTCGCCCGCCAGATGTTGCGGCCGTCGATCACGCCGAGGGACAGAACAAGCCCGAGCGGCGCCCGCGCAAGAACTGCGTCGATCTGCTCCGGCGCGCGCACGAGATCGAGATGGAGGCCAGCCACTGGCAGAGCGAGCGCAGTAGCGAGATTGTCGCCGAGGCCGCCAAAATATGAAGTCAGCATGAGCTTCAGCGCCGGCAACGCGTGAGCGAACATGCCATAAGCCGCGCGCAACGCCTGCCGCGTCGCGTCGTGGAGATCAAGAACGAGACAGGGTTCGTCGATCTGAACCCATTCGGCGCCATTGGCCTTGAGGCGGCGCAGGACATCGACATAGACCGGCAGCAGGTTGGCGAGCAATGACAACGGATCGAGAGTCGGATCTTTGCTCTTGCCAAGCTTGAGAAAGGTCACCGGCCCGAGGAGGACGGGGCGGGTTTCATAGCCGAGCGCCTTCGCCTCGAGATATTCAGCCACTGGTTTCGTCGAGGCGAGCGTGAAGGACTGTCCATTCGTGAATTCAGGCGTCAGATAATGGTAGTTGGTGTCAAACCACTTGGTCATTTCGAGCGCTGGAACGCCATGCGAATGGGCGCCGTAGCCATTGGCGCAGGCCGCGCCATGGGCTTCGCCTTCAGATCCTCGCGCCAGCGCGAAGTAGGTCTCAAGAGAGACCTTGCCGCCGTTCCAACCGTAAGCGTCCGGTATGGCGCCCACCATGACGCTCGTATCGAGAACATGATCGTATAGGGAGAAATCGTTTGACGGAATGTTCGTTACGCCGAGTGCGCGCTGACGCGCCCAGTTGGCGGCGCGAAGACCCGCCGCGGCCTCAAGCAGTGCGGCCTCGTCCAACTTGCCGGACCAAAAGCTTTCCAGCGCGAATTTGAGTTCGCGCCGCGGACCGATCCGCGGCGTTCCGAGCGTACTGACGGGAAGAGAAGGAATAGACATCGGCTTACCCCAAAATGTTTGGGGGCAAAGGCCAAAGCGGACGCTGAGCAGCCGCCTGCGAAATGCCGGCGGATCGCACGCGAACCACCGGGACACCCCGCCCAGGGACGATATGGCGTCGCGGCAGGTCTCCTGGCTCGCGGGTCGTCGCCTCCGTCCGGCCTTCCCGAAGCCGATCGGCCTCAGTGACGCATGGTGGACTTCGGCTCGCCGCTTACAGTTGCGGGGGCAGCTCCGGCATTGCCTTGCGGCGCACCGGATTCCCTCTTGGCTCTGACGCCCCCGGGGGGCTCAGAGAACCGTGACGAGATCAACTTAACGACGCTGCTCGACCCAGGCAAGAGAAATATAAGGACATCCTTATGTGATTATATATCTTGCTAATTGCTGACCGTCGCCATCAGGCTTGGCTCAGCCTGTATCTCGTGGCGGATCCGGAAAGGCTGCAATCCATCCAGTGTGAACAGGCCTCGCCAATTGCCCCCGACCGGCGCTGGGTTAAGCATCTATGTAATTGATACTGCGCATTATATTCGATGACCCTCGCGCCGATCAGGGGGCAAGCCGTCGCGCCGATTTGCGGAATATATTGTAGACGGTCGAGCACGGCGGAAAGGCGCAGTGACGGGTCGTGCCCGAGGCGACGCTCGTCCTCGACTGGTGGAACAGACCATGCGCTTCGAGCACGTCTTGCACGCGGCGGGTGGCTTCGGCGCGGCCGCGACCAGCCCCCTACCTTCGCATCTTCGCTGTTCGCGATCCCGATAGCGCCAAGTGGAAGCTTTGGGCCGGTCGTTTGAGCGCCTGTCTCGGCCGCTTGGCGAAATTGGCGAATCGGCTCGACTTCAGTCACGTCCGCGATGTCCGGCGTGCGGCGGCCACCCGGCGGCATGTCAGCGATCTGACCGAATATTTTCATGCCAGCCGTCACGCGTTGTGAACTGTGGGCAGCGCCGACATGACGGACTACCGATTTCGTCGAAAGCGCGGTCAAGGAAATCCTTTCGAAACGCGTGATTAAAAAGCCGCAGATGCGACGGAACCGGAGGACCGCGCAGCCTTTCCTCGACATACGCATCGCCGTTCTCAACAAGGCTCTCGGCGGTTTGCGCAGGCTGCTATATCCTGTCTTTCAACGGAGAACGAAATCCTTCTTTTCAGGTCGCCGCATAACCAATCCGACGATTTTGCATGCTCTCCCGAGCGCCATGCACAGCTGCGCATGGAGGAGATGCACGCAGTGATTGAACGTCTCCCGACTCTGCCGATGCTCGGATCGAAGGTCGCGGAAACCTCGGAAACAAAGGGCGGGATCATTTCTCTTGGGCGCCCGGAGCGCGCCCGCACATCGAAAGGCAAGCCGTGACTGCGCCAGCTGGATCATTTGGGCAGAGAAGCGGCCGCAAATACGGCGCGACGGCCGCGGCCCGCCCTCTGGCGCATGAGGCTTCGGCCGCTGGCGCCGCCTCGTCCGCAGGATCCCGCCCGGGCGCCGGCAGTCTGCTCCAAGCCGCCGGCGCGCTGCTCTGGCTGCCGCAGGCTGCTTTGGTGGCCGGCGCCCTGCAATCACTCGCCGATGGCGGCGGCGTCAGGACAGTGGCTGGTCCCGCGGCCGCTGTGTTCATCCTGGGCGCCCTGCGCGCCTTCTTGGACGCATCAGGGTCGCGGCTCTGCTTTCAGGCGGCGCGCGCGGATCTCACCGCGCTTCGGAGCCGCGTCGCCAACGCTTTGGCCGGCCGCTCGCCGCTGGATCGCGAGCGCCCCGCCTCTGGCCTCGCCGCCAGCGCCATCGCGGAGCAGGCCGAAGCCATCGTTCCCTATCTCGCCCGCTTCCAGCCTGCGCGTCTGCGGGCGACCCTTGTCCCCCCGGTTTTTCTGGGCGCGGTGTTGCTTTTTTCGTGGGCGGCCGGACTGGTGATGCTGCTGGCGGCGCCGCTCATCCCGATCTTCATGGCCTTGATCGGCTTGCGGGCGAAGGCGGCGAGCGAAGCGCAGCTGGTGGAATTGGGCGGCATGAACGCCTTCCTTCTCGACCGGCTGCGCGGGCTCGCCACCATCCGCACGCTGGATGCGGTGGACCTGACCGCGCGGCGCCTGCGCGCCAATGCGGAATCGCTGCGCGCCCGCACCATGGCGGTCCTGCGCATCGCCTTCCTGTCGTCGGCCGTGCTCGAACTGTTCTCGGCCCTCGGGGTCGCCATGGTGGCGGTCTTCGTGGGCTTCCACCTGCTGGGGCAGCTGGAATTCGGCGCCTGGGGCGGGCGCCTGACCCTCGGCCGCGGGCTATTCATCCTGCTGCTTGCACCCGCCTTCTTTGAACCTTTGCGCGATCTTTCCGCCGTCTGGCACGATCGGGCCGCTGGCGAAGCCGCCCTCGAGGTCCTGAACCGCCTCTCCGCCAGCGCCCTTCCTCTGCCCGGTGCGGCGCATGGGCCCGGCGAGGCCCGGCGAGGCCCGGCGCGCGCGGTCGCCATCAATCTGGACCAGATAGGCTTCGGCTATGCCGGCGGACCGCAAGCTGTCTTCGACGGTTTAGACCTTGAGATCGCGCCCGGCGCGCGCGTTGCACTGCTGGGGGCGAGCGGAACCGGCAAGTCCACTTTGCTGGCCTTGATCGCCGGCCTTGCGCCCTTGTCCTCCGGCCGCATCCGCATCGACGGAACGCCCCTGACCGACGTTACTGCCGCCGAGCTGCGCGCCCGTATGAGTTGGATCGGCCAGAAGCCGCATTTCTTCAATGGCTCCTTGCGCTCCAACATCACCCTCGGCCGCGCGGATATCGACGCGGCGGCGGTGGACGGCGCTCTGCGTTTGGCCGCCTTGGATCGACAGGCCGCGGGCGCGCTCGGCGAGGGCGCCTCTGGTCTCTCCGGCGGAGAAGCGCTTCGGCTGGCTCTGGCGCGTGCGGCGGCCAACGTCAACGCCGGCCTCATCCTCGCCGACGAACCCACCGCCCATCTGGACGCGGAGACCGCGGACGCCGTGACCGACGGCCTCCTGAAGCTCGCGGAAGGGCGGACATTGATCGTCGCCACCCACGATCCGAGGCTCGCGGCGCGCATGGATCGCGTCATCGACCCGGAGGCCCGGCCATGACCGCCTGGCGCGCCCTGAGCGCCCTTCTCGCCCTGTCCCTGAGGGAACGCGGCCGGGCCCTCCTCGCAGGCGCCCTGCTCGCTGCGGCGACGATCCTCGCCGGCATCGCGCTGCTCGGCCTTTCAGGCTGGTTCATCACGGCCTCCGCCCTTGCCGGCCTTTCGGTGACGACGGCCCTCGCCTTCGATGTCTTCGCCCCCGCGGCCGCCGTGCGTTTCCTGGCCTTGGCGCGCACCGGCGCACGCTATGGCGAGCGTCTCGTCACCCATGACGCTGCTTTCGGCCTGTTAGCCGGGCTGCGCGAAAGTCTGTTCCGCGGCTGGGCCGCGCCCGGCGCGGCGCGAATGCTGCTGGCGCGGCCCGCCCGCCTCCTGTTTCGCCTGACCGAGGATATCGACGCGCTCAGCTCGCTCTATCTTCGAGTGCTGGCGCCCGCCGGCGCGGCCTTCGCCGCCGCCCTTGGCGCCGGCCTCGCAGTGGGGCTGATGACGCGCCCCCTGTTTGGCGTCGCGCTCGCTGCAGTCCTGATCGGCCTTGGCCTCGGCATTCCGCTCGCGGCCGGACGGCTCGCCCTGGGACAGGCGCGCCGCCGGGCGCGCGCCATCGAGACTTTGCGCGCGCAGGCGATCGACCTTGTCGCCGGACAGGTTGATCTCGTCATGGCCGGGCGATTGGGGAGGCAGCGCGAAGCGATCGCCGCCACGGACGCGCGGCTGGCTCGCGCCGATGACGCGCTAAACCGCATCGACGCCGGAGTCGCCGCAAGCTATGGCGTCGTCAGCGCCGGACTGCTCGCCGCCGCTCTGCTCGTCGCCGGCCTGCTGTCGGAGGCCGGGATCATCGGCGCCCCGGTGGCGGCCGCCTGCGTGCTGATCGCGTTTGCTTCCGTCGAACCCTTTGCGGCGTTGCGGCGAGGCGCGATGGAATTGGGCCGGACGCTGCTCGCCGCGCGGCGGCTCGCGCCACGCCTCGCGCCGCAGCCGCCATCCACGCCCCATCGGACGCCGCCCGAGGGTCTGGCGCTCCAGATGGTCAGCGTCGGCTATCGCCATGCGGGGGCCGATCACGACCTGTTTACGCATATGTCGATGTCCGTCGCCATGGGCGAGCGGGTCGCGCTGGTCGGACCGAGCGGCGCAGGAAAATCCACCCTGCTGGCCCTGATCGCCGGGGAGTGCGCCCCTGCGTCGGGTGCGCTCGCCGCGCTGCCGGCGACGCTGCTAACCCAACGCACCGAACTGTTCCAGGACAGCCTGCGCGACAACCTGCAGCTTGCCGCGCCGACGGCCGACGATGCGAGGCTCTGGGTCGCGCTGGCGGCCGCCGGCCTCGAGCGCGACGCCCGCGCCCTGCCCCAGGGACTCGACACGCTCCTTGGCGAAAGCGGTCTTGGCCTGTCGGGCGGACAGGCGCGGCGCCTCGCGCTGGCGCGGCTGCTGTTGCGGGACGCTCCGCTGTGGCTGTTGGACGAGCCCACCGAAGGCCTCGACGCCACCACCGCCCGCGATGTGCTGCGCCGGCTCGTTGATCAGGCGCAAGGACACACAATGATCCTTACGACACATATTCGCCGCGAAGCTGAAGTCGCCGACCGGCTCCTGATCATGGATCGCGGCAGCATCATCGCCGAGGCGCGGAAGGGTGAGCCGGGCTTTGACGCCGCGCTCGCCCGGTTGCGTCCGGAGTGACCGCCGGCTCGCCACGAAATTCAGAAAGCCGAACCAGCGGCTTTCTATAGCCGGAGTGGACGCCGGGGCTACCCGAGGGAGACAAGGGAATGGAATTCGACATAGTCGCCCTATCGCGATTTCAGTTCGCGATTACAGCGCTTTACCACTTTTTGTTTGTTCCGCTCACGCTCGGTCTCTCCATCATCGTAGCGATCATGGAGACGGTCTATGTGATGACCAACCGCCCCATATGGCGGCAGATGACGAAGTTCTGGGGCCTCCTGTTCGGCATCAATTTCGTGCTGGGCGTCGCCACTGGCCTCGTCATGGAGTTTCAGTTCGGCATGAACTGGAGCTACTACAGCAATTACGTCGGCGACATCTTTGGCGCGCCGCTGGCCATCGAGGGCCTCATGGCCTTCTTCCTGGAAGCCACCTTCGTCGGATTGTTCTTTTTCGGTTGGGACAAATTGTCCAAGGTCGGCCACCTCTTCACCGCCTGGATGGTCGCCATCGGCTCGAACTTCTCCGCCCTGTGGATCCTGATCGCCAACGGCTGGATGCAGAACCCCGCCGGCTCCGCCTTCAACCCGCAGACCATGCGCATGGAGGTCACCGACTTCTACGCCGTGCTGTTCAATCCGGTGGCGCAGGCGAAGTTCGTCCACACGACGTCGGCGGCCTATGTCGTGGCGTCACTGTTCGTGCTCGGCGTCTCCGCATGGTTCCTGCTGAAGGGCCGCCATGTAGAGCTCGCCAAGCGCTCCATGACGGTTGCGGCGTCCTTTGGTCTCGCCGCCTCGCTGTCTGTGATCGTGCTGGGCGACGAGAGCGGCTATCTCGACGGCGAGCACCAGAAGATGAAGATGGCGGCCATCGAGGCCATGTGGAAAACCGAGCCGGCCCCCGCCGCCTTCACCCTGGTCGGCATTCCCGACCAGGCGACCCGCGAGACCCGCTACGCCGTGCGGATTCCCTGGTTGATCGGCCTCATTGGCACGCGTTCGCTGACGACGGTCATTCCCGGCATCGAGGAATTGGTCGGCCACGCCAAGGGCCGGATCCAGCAGGGGATCGTCGCCTTTGACGCCCTCCAGAAGATCCGCGCCGCCGGCGCCGGCTCCGTCGCTCCCGAGGTGAAGGCCGCGTTCGAGGACAATGGCGGCAACCTCGGCTATGCGCTGCTCCTGAAGCGCTATGTGGACGACCCGCGTCAGGCGACGCCGGCGCAGATCGACCAGGCAGCGTGGGACACAGTGCCCGAGGTGCTGCCCATGTTCTGGACCTTCCGCATCATGGTGGGCCTCAGCCTCTGGTTCGTCGCGCTGACCGCCATCTTCTTCCTGCTCTCGGCGCGCCGCTCGCTGGACCGCTACCCGTTGCTTCTGCGTCTGGCGGTGTTTTCCATTCCCCTGCCCTGGATCGCCGCCGAATGCGGATGGTTCGTGGCCGAGTTCGGCCGCCAGCCCTGGATCATCGAAGGCGTGCTGCCGACCGCCGCCGCCGTCTCCAGCCTCGGCGCCTTGACAGTGCTTCTAACCATCTGCGGCTTCGTGCTGATCTACACGGTGCTGTTCATCATAGAGATGGGCCTGATGCTGCGCGCCATCGGGAAGGGGCCGCAGCCCGACGGCGATCCCGAAGCCGAGCTGATCCCGGCCAACATTGCGCTTGCGGAGTGATGAGATGATCCTGCATGACTTGATCGACTATCCGACCCTGCGACTGATCTGGTGGCTGTTGCTGGGCGTACTGCTGATCGGCTTCGCCGTCACCGACGGCTTCGACCTCGGCGTCGCCGCGCTGCTCCCCTTCGTCGCCCGAACGGATCTGGAGCGCCGCGTCGTCATCAACACCATTGGCCCGGTCTGGGAAGGCAACCAGGTGTGGCTGATCCTCGGCGGGGGCGCGATCTTCGCGGCGTGGCCCATGCTCTACGCGGTCTCCTTTTCCGGCTTTTATCTCGCGATGTTCGCGATCCTCGCCGCCTTGATCCTGCGTCCGGTCGGCTTCAAATATCGCTCCAAGCGCGAGAGCCCGGTTTGGCGAGCCTGCTGGGACTGGGCCCTGTTCGTCGGAGGCTTCGTGCCCGCCCTGATCTTTGGCGTCGCTGTGGGCAACACCCTTCAGGGCGTGCCGTTCCGGCTGAACGAAGACCTGCGCATCTTCTACGAAGGCAGCTTTTTCGGGCTCCTGAACCCGTTCGCTCTGCTGTGCGGTCTCCTCTCCGTCGCAATGCTGGCGACCCATGGCGCGACCTGGCTGATCGTGAAGGCCGATGGCCTCGTGGCCGCGCGGGCGCGGGCTTATGGCAGCATCGCCGCGCTGGCGAGCATCGTGCTGTTCGCTCTCGCGGGCGCGGCTCTGTTCCAGTTCGTGAACGGCTACGAAGTCACAAGCGTGCAGGATCCCGCGGGTCCCTCCAACCCGCTGCTGAAGACGGTCACACTGGCTCACGGGGCGTGGTTCGCCAATTACGCCGCACGCCCATGGCTGCTGATCGCGCCCGCCCTCGGCCTGCTCGGCGCGTTCGGCGCGTTCGTCGGTCTGCGCGCCCGATGGGAGATCGCGGCGTTGCTCTTCAGCGCGCTGTCCATCTTCGGCATCATCGGTACGGTCGGGGTGTCCATGTTCCCCTTCCTGCTGCCCTCTTCGCTCGATCCCAGATCCAGCCTGACCGTGTGGGACGCTTCTTCCAGCCACCTGACCTTGTTCATCATGCTGGTCGCGACCCTGATCTTCCTGCCGCTCGTCCTCGCCTATACGACGTGGGTCTACCACGTGCTGTGGGGCAAGGTGGCCGTCAAAGCGATCCAGGAAGACCGCGGGCACGCCTACTGACAACAGGAGAAAAGCATCATGTGGTACTTCGCCTGGATTCTCGGAATGCCCCTCGCCGCCCTCTTCGCGGTGCTCAACGCCATGTGGTACGAACTCGTGGAAGATGATGCCAAGCGGCATAGAGGCACAGCCGCGCGATAAAGCCGACGCCAGCGCCCCTAAGGCGAGTCGGGGCGTTTTGCGAAGGGAGGATTTCTGGTTTGTCTTGGCCCCTTCAGGCGCGCAGATGAATCAGAAATCCGCGCCGGCGAAAGCCCCGGCGGACCAACTTGAGAAAGATATTCGGCGCGAGGAGATCGCCTCGTCGCGATGCTGCGGCTGATCCAGGGAATTCCTTGAGACAGGCAATCGGCGGCTCGCCGGCCATACGGCCCGCGCGGCGACACCGAACGAAGCAAAACAACCTTCACTGCAAGGCCAGTGCGCTGACTGAGGCGCTCGAAGACCGCCCATCGCGGCCGCATCGCATTGGATCCGCGTCTCCCGCCAGATCAGCGCCAGATCCTCGATCTGGCGCTTGAAGCGCCTGCGTTTCGCGCCAAGCAGCGATTCGGGTCGCGCCGCGCGACGTTTGTCGTCGGCCCCGGTCTGGCCTACGCTCCCGGCCCCGAATCGAACAGGAAAAAACTGGATGGCCGCTGTTCTCGACCGCATTTTACAAACCATCGCCGAAGAAATCGCCGCAAAAACTGGCCAGGTGAAGGTCGCCGTCGAACTTCTTGACGAGGGGGCGACCGTGCCTTTCATCGCCCGCTATCGCAAGGAGGCGACCGGGGGGCTTGACGACACCCAGCTCCGCCGGCTCGAAGAGCGCCTCATCTATCTGCGCGATCTCGAAGCGCGGCGCGCGGCGATTCTCGAGTCGATCCGCGGTCAGGGCAAATCGACGCCGGCGCTGGAAGAAAAAATCGCAGCCGCCGCGACCAAGGCCGAACTCGAAGACATTTACCTTCCCTTCAAGCCGAAGCGCCGGACCCGCGCCCAGATCGCCCGCGAGCGCGGTCTCGAAGCTCTCGCCAATTCGATTCTGGCCGATCGCCGCGCCGACCCGGCGGCGCTCGCGCAGGCTTTCATCTCGGCGGAGGTTCCCGACGTCAAGAGCGCGCTTGAGGGCGCGCGCGACATTCTGGCGGAAGCTTTCGCCGAAAACGGGGATCTTGTCGGCGCGCTGCGGACCTATCTCAAAAGCCGGGCGATGCTCCGCGCCCGCGTGATCGAGGGCAAGCAGGAGACGGGCGCGAAATTTTCCGATTATTTCGATCATGGCGAGCGCTGGGCGAACGCGCCGAGCCATCGCGCCCTCGCCATGCTGCGCGGGCGCAACGAGGACGTGCTCGATCTCAACATCGAGATCGACGCTGATAATGTCGCGCCGGTGAAGCCCGTGGAGGAGATGATCGCGCGCCATTACGATATCTCCCAGCAGGGCGGCGCTGGCGATTCATGGCTGCTCGACGTCGTCCGCTACGCCTGGCGGACAAAGCTCTTCATTCATTTGTCGATCGACCTCATGACCGAATTGCGCGAGCGCGCGGAGGCCGAGGCGATCGAGGTGTTCGCCCGCAATCTGAAAGACCTTTTGCTCGCCGCCCCGGCCGGGGCGCGGACGACCATGGGACTTGATCCGGGCATTCGCACCGGCGTCAAGGTCGCGGTCGTCGATGCGACCGGCAAGCTGCTCGACACATCAACGATCTATCCGTTCCAGCCGCGCAATGACGTGCGCGGCGCCAGCGCCGAGCTCGCCCGGCTGATCCGCAAACATGGCGTCGAACTGATCGCGATCGGCAATGGAACCGCGAGCCGCGAGACGGACCGGCTCGCTGGCGAGGTCATCAAGAGCCTGCCCGATTCCGCGCCGACAAAGGTCGTCGTCAGCGAGGCGGGCGCCTCGGTCTATTCGGCCTCCGAGCGCGCGGCGGCGGAAATGCCCGATCTCGACGTGTCGCTGCGCGGCGCCGTCTCCATCGCGCGCCGCCTGCAGGATCCGCTCGCAGAACTCGTGAAGATCGATCCGAAGGCGATCGGCGTCGGACAATATCAGCACGACGTCAACCAGAGCCGCCTTGCGCGCTCGCTCGACGCCGTGGTGGAGGATGCGGTCAACGCTGTCGGCGTCGATCTCAACATGGCCTCGGCGCCGCTGCTCTCCCGCATATCGGGCCTTGGCGAATCCCTGGCGGATGCGATTGTCGTTCATCGCGAGCAGAATGGCGCCTTCACGTCGCGGCGCGATCTCCTTTCGGTCCCCCGGCTCGGCAAACGCGCGTTTGAACTATGCGCTGGCTTCCTGCGCATTCCAAATGGCGCGGAGCCGCTCGACGCTTCGTCTGTTCATCCCGAAGCCTATGGGGTCGCCCGCAAGATCATCGACGCCTGCGGCCGCGACATACGTTCGCTGATGGGCGATTCAGCTCTCCTCAAAACGCTCGATCCGGCGCGCTTCGTCGATGAGCGTTTCGGCGCGCCGACCGTGCGCGACATTCTGCTGGAGCTTGAAAAGCCGGGCCGCGATCCGCGTCCGCAATTCAAGACCGCGAGTTTCGCTGAAGGCGTCGACGACATGAGCGCGCTGAAGCCGGGCATGATCCTTGAGGGCACGGTGACCAATGTCGCCAATTTCGGCGCCTTCGTCGACATCGGAGTGCATCAGGACGGGCTCGTGCATGTGTCGCAACTCGCCGATCGCTTCGTCAAGGATCCAAGCGTCATCGTCAAGGCGGGCGATGTCGTGACGGTGCGGGTTCTTGAGGTCGATTTGAAGCGCAAGCGCATCGCCTTGTCGATGCGCAAGGATGGCGGCGCGGAAGCGTCGCGCCCCGCGCCGGCGAGCCCGGGTCGTGAACGGAGCGAAGGCGGCGACAAGGGACCGCGCGCGCCGCGCCGCCCCGCCGCGCGGCCTGAAACGCCGGCGCCGCAAGGTTCGCTTGGCGCGCTTCTCAGCGAGGCGCTGCGCCGGCGATAGAGGCTGGCGCGCCGCGCAGGGCTGTCTCTCGCCGGGCAGGCTTCGAGGCGTTGCGGGCCGCGGGATAGCCGAAGACAAGGCGGCGGCGCGGTTCGGGGTCAGCGGGTCGAGCGCGATCCGCCGACCGGGGTACAACTCCGACAGTCCTTTTAGGCAAAAAACCGAAAATGATGTTTGAAACATTGGAAAGCATGTTTTAAACATGATGATCCCATGATAAACAAACAGCGCCCGGCTGGGTTGCGAGGGAGAATTTCATGCTCACAGCGGCGCAATTGCGAGCCGCCCGCGCCCTTCTTGGGGTCGACCAGCGCCGCCTCGCCGAACTGTCCGACCTCTCGGTTCCGACGATTCAGCGCATGGAGGCGAGCGAGGGGGTCATCCGGGGCAATGTGGAATCTCTGATGAAATTGATCGGCGCCATGGAGCAGGCGGGAATCGAGCTGATCGGCGAAGGCGCGCCAAGCGCTGGCGGCGGCCGCGGCGTGCGCCTCAGGGCGCCCGCGCCGGAGAGGTAGCGCCATGGCGCCTTTGGTCGGGCTTGTTTGCGTCGGCGCCCTTTTCGCTGTCGCAGTCCTCGCCATCCCGATTTGCCGCTGGAAGAGCGCCGCGGCGATCATCTACGGCACCTGCCTCGCGATCTCGCTGGCCGGGCTCGCCAACGCCCTGATCAGCCTGCTCGCCGGCGGGACCGCTCCGGGCGTCGTCCTGCCGCTGGGGCTGCCCTGGCTCGGCGCGCATTTTCGCATCGACGCGCTTTCCGCCTTCTTCCTCGCCGTCATCAATATGGGCGGGGCCGCCGCCTCCCTCTATGGCGTCGGCTATGGCCGCCATGAGCACGAACCGCAGCGCGTCCTGCCGTTTTTCCCGGCCTTTCTCGCCGGCATGAACCTTGTTCTGCTGGCCGACGACGCCTTCAGCTTCCTGCTCGCCTGGGAGTTCATGTCGCTGGCGTCCTGGGCGCTCGTGATGGCGCATTCCCGCGAGGCGGAGAACGCCCGCGCGGGCTATGTCTATCTCCTCATGGCGAGCTTTGGCGCGCTCTGCCTTCTTCTCGCCTTCGGCCTGCTCGCTGGCCAGGACGGCGGCTACGCCTTCGCCACGATCCGCGACCGTACCGGCTCCGAGCTGCGAACCGCGCTTGTCCTTAGCCTCGTTCTGCTCGGCGCGGGATCGAAAGCCGGCCTCGCGCCACTGCATGTCTGGCTGCCGCTCGCCCATCCGGCGGCGCCGAGCCATGTCTCCGCGCTGATGAGCGGCGTCATGACGAAAGTCGCGGTCTACGCCTTCATCCGGATCGTTTTCGATCTGCTCGGGCCAGCGTCCTGGTGGTGGGGCCTGCCGGTCCTCGCCATCGGCGGCGGGACGGCGGCGCTCGGCATCCTCTATGCGCTGATCCAGACCGATCTGAAGCGCGTCCTCGCCTACAGCACGATCGAGAATATCGGCGTCATTTTCGTCGCTCTCGGCCTCGCCATCGCTTTCGAGGCAAACGCCTTTCACGCCGCCGCCGCCCTCGCGCTGACGGCGGCGCTGTTCCATGTCTTCAACCACGCCCTGTTCAAGAGCGTGCTGTTTTTCGGCGCCGGCGCCGTTCTGACGGCGACCGGCGAGCGCCAGATGGACCGCCTTGGCGGCCTGATCCACAGGATGCCGGCGACGAGCTTCCTGTTCCTGATCGCCTGCGCGGCCATTTCGGCGCTGCCGCCGCTGAACGGCTTCGCCTCCGAATGGCTGGTGTTTCAGGCGATCCTGCTGAGCCCGCAGCTGCCGGAATGGGGTTTGAAGCTTCTCGTGCCGGCGGTCGGCGCCCTGCTCGCTCTGTCGGCGGCGCTGGCGGCGGCGTGCTTCATTCGCGTTTTCGGCATCGTCTTCCTCGGCCGGCCGCGCTCGAAGCCGGCGGAGACCGCCGTTGAAACCGATCGCTGGTCGCTCGGCGCCATGGCCGCGCTCGCGGCTCTGTGCGTCCTCGCCGGCATTCTGCCCGGGTTTGTGATCGATGGCGTCGCCCCGGTCGTCGATGCGCTGGCCGGCGCGCGAATGCCGGCGCAGTCGAGCCTGCAATGGCTTTCGATCGTGCCGGTCGCGGAAAGCCGCAGCTCCTATAACGGCCTGCTCGTTTTCATCTTCATCGCGGCGTCGGCGGCGCTCGCCGCCTACGTCATCCATCGCTTCGCCTCGAAGGCCGTGCGTCGCGCCCCCGCCTGGGACTGCGGCTATCCGGACGCAAGCCCGATGACGCAATATTCGGCGGGCAGTTTCGCGCAGCCGATCCGGCGCGTCTTCGGCTCCGTCGTCTTCCGGGCGAGCGAGCATATCGACATGCCGCCGCCCGGAGACATGCGCCCGGCGCATTTCAGGCTTGAGCTGCATGATCTTGCCTGGGAGCTCATTTACACGCCGATCACGCGCGCCGTCTCCTTCGCGGCGGAGCGCCTGAACCGGCTGCAGTTCCTCACCATCCGGATCTATCTCAGCCTCGTCTTTTTCGCCCTCGTGCTCCTCCTGCTGGCGCTCGCCGTATGGCCGTAATCATCGACATCGCCATCCAGAACGCGCAGATGCTGCTGGTGCTCGCGCTGGCGCCCCTGCTCACCGGCTTCGTGCGCAAGGCGAAGGCGCGCCTCCTGCGCCGGCGCGGCCCCGCGCTGGTGCAGCCCTACCGCGACCTCCTGCGCCTTTCGCGCAAGGAGGTCGTCCTCGCGGAAAACGCCTCCTGGCTGTTCCGCACCATTCCCTATCTGATCTTCGCCGCGACATGGGTCGCCGCCTCGCTCGTGCCGACCTTCGCCGCGGGCCTCATGTTCAGCTGGTCGGCCGACCTCATCGCGGTGACGGCGCTGCTTGGCAGCGCGCGCTTCTTTCTGGCGCTCGCGGCGATGGACGCGGGCACCAGTTTCGGCGGCATCGGCGCGAGTCGCGAGATGATGATCGCGACCCTCGCCGAGCCGGCGACCATCATGATCGTGTTCACGCTGGCCCTCCTTGCGGGATCGACGCAGCTCTCCATCGTCGCCGGCTTCATGCAGTCCCCGGCGGTCGGGCTTCGCGTCTCGCTCGGTCTCGCGCTGGTCGCGCTGGTGATGGTCGCCATCGCCGAAAACGCGCGCATTCCGATCGACAACCCGGCGACGCATCTTGAACTGACCATGGTGCATGAAGCCATGCTGCTCGAATATTCCGGCCGGCACCTCGCCCTCATCGAGCTGGCGGCTTCCTTGAAGCTTCTCCTCTACATGTCGCTCATCATCTGCATGTTCGTTCCCTGGGGGCAGGCGCCGCCGGGCGCCAGCGCCGCCGCGCAGCTGATCGGCGTCGGAGCCTATGTCGGCAAGCTCGCGGTCGCCTGCGTCCTGCTCGCCCTGTTCGAGACGGCGATCGCAAAAATGCGCGTCTTCCGCGTCTCGAATTTCCTCGGGGCGGCCCTGATGCTCGGCCTGCTCGGAACGCTTCTGCTCTTCGTCTCGCGGAGTCTTTAAAGATGGGCCATATCGAATTCGACGTCGCTCATCTTTTTGCAGGCGGGCTCGTGCTGACGAGCTTCATGCTGCTCTATCAGGATCGCCTTTTCGCGCTCCTCAACGTCTTCACGCTGCAGGCCATCGTGCTCGCCCTGTCGGTGTCGTGGCAGGCCTTTGTCCAGGACGCGCCGCATCTTTACGTCACCGCGGCGATCGCGCTGATCTTCAAGGCGATCGTCATTCCCGTGGCGCTGCACAGAATTATCATTCGTCTTGGCATTCACCGCGACGTCGAAAACGTCGTCTCCGCCGGCCCCATCATGCTCGCCGGCATGGCGCTCGTCGCGCTTTCCATGGTCGTCATGCTGCGGGTCACCGCCGACGCTTTCCCGCTGGCGCGCGAGGATCTCGCCTTCTCCCTCTCCGTCATCCTGCTCGGCCTTCTGATGATGGTGACGCGCAACAACGCGGTCAGCCAGATCGTCGGCTTCATGTCGCTCGAAAACGGCCTGATCCTCGCCGCAACAGGCGCCAAGGGAATGCCGCTGGTGGTCGAGATCAGCGTCGCCTTTTCCGTTCTCATCGCCTTCATCGTCATCGGCACGCTTTTGTTCCGCATCCGCGAGCGATTCGACACCGTCGACGCCGAAGCGCTCGACCGCTTGCGCGAGGGACGGCGATGATGGGGCTTCCACTCAATGGCGTGACCGTCATCCTCGCCATTCCGGCGGTCAGCGCCGTGTTGCTCGGCCTGCTTCCCGGCTATCGGGCGGCGGCGCGCATCAACATGCTGGCCACGCTCCTGACTTTCCTCGCGGCGCTGTCGCTTTTCGTCGTAAAGCCCGCGCCGAGCCATTACATTCTGGTCGACGATCTCAACATCGTCTTCATCGTGCTGAATACATTCGTCGGCTTCACAACCAGCGTCTTCAGCGCCAGCTACATCGCCCATGAGATCGAAACGGGCCGGCTCAGCGCGGCGCATCTGCGCTTCTATCACGCCATGTATCAGGCGCTGATGTTTTCGATGAATCTCGCGCTGGTGACGAACAACATCGGCGTGATGTGGGTGGCGATCGAGATGGCGACTCTGACCACGGTGCTCATGGTCGGCATATACCGCACCCCCGAGGCAATCGAGGCCGCCTGGAAATATTTCATCCTCGGCAGCGTCGGCATCGCGCTGGCGCTGTTTGGAACCATCCTCGTCTATATGGCTGCCCGTCCCGCCGTCGGCGAAGGACTCGACGGCATGGTCTGGACGGTGCTCATCGCGCGGGTCTCGGCCTTCGATCCGGCGCTGCTCAACGTCGCCTTCATTTTCCTCATGCTCGGCTATGGCACCAAGGTCGGCCTCGTCCCGCTGCACGCATGGCTCCCCGACGCACATGCCGAGGGCCCGACTCCGATCTCGGCCGTGCTTTCCGGGCTGCTGCTCAATGTCGCCCTCTACGCGGTGCTGCGCTTCAAGCTGCTGCTCGCGGCCAATCCCGGCGCCATCTCGCCGGGCCCGCTGATGGCGACGCTCGGCCTTCTGTCGCTCGTCTTCGCCGGTTTCATGCTGTACCGGCGCAGCGACGTCAAACGCATGTTCGCCTATTCCTCGATCGAGCATATGGGCATCATCGTCTTCGCTTTCGGCATTGGCGGCCCGCTCGCCAATTTCGCCGGTCTTCTCCACATGACGATGCACAGCCTGACCAAGTCGGCGATCTTCTTCGCCGTCGGCCATATCGCGCAGGTCACGGGCACCCAGCGGATCGCCGATATTCGCGGCCTCACCACCTCGCATCCCGAACTCGGCTGGAGCCTCGTCATCGGCGTGATCGCCATCGCCGGCATGCCGCCCTTCGGCGTCTTCATGAGCGAATTCCTGATCGTCAGCTCGACATTCGCGCGCGAGCCCTTGCTCGCCATTCCCCTTGTCGGCGGCCTGCTGCTCGCCTTCGGCGCCCTGCTGCTGCGCCTGCAGGGAATGGCGTTCGGCACGCCCGCCGGCCCCGGCGTCCCGGAGCAGGCGTCCTATCTGCCGATGATCGCGCATTTCGCCCTTGTCCTGATGGCGGGCGTCTATTTGCCTGGGCCGCTCGTCGCCTGGTTCCAGCACGTCGCCGGCATACTCGGATAGGAGACGCAACGATGCCGACGCTCGCCGAGACCTTCGCCAGCAGCCTCGCCGTCGAGAACCACAGGCCATGGCCGCGCCATGCCGGCGGCTCCGATCTCTGGCGTTCGATGGCGGAGCGGGTCGTCGCCGGCCAATGGATCCTGTCGGGGCTCTGGGGCGACAAGGACGCGGTCCACATGGCCCTGCTCGACGAAGCTGCGCATCAGTTCGCCATCGTCACACGCCCGTGCCCAAAGAACTATTTTCCGTCCGTCGGCGTCAATCATCCGCCGGCCATCCGGCTCGAACGGGCGATCCAAGATCTCTACGGCCTGGAGCCAAGAGGGCTTCCCGACCAGCGCCCCTGGCTCGATCACGGCCGCTGGGGCGTGCGCCATCCCCTCTCCGCCCATCCCGGCCCCGCCGTCCTGCCCGAGCCCTATCCGTTCCTGCCCGTCGAGGGGGCGAGCCTCGATCAGATTGCGGTCGGTCCCGTTCACGCCGGCATCATCGAGCCGGGCCATTTCCGTTTCACCGCCAATGGCGAGGCGGTCGTGCGGCTCGAAGAACGCCTTGGCTATACGCATAAAGGCGTCGACGGCCTGACGACGGGCGCCTCCATCGAACAGGCCGCGAAGCTCGCCGCGCGAACGTCGGGCGACAGCACGGTCGCCTATTCTCTGGCGTTTTCGCGCGCGGTCGAGGCGGCGCTCGAAATCGACGTTCCCCTCCGCGCTGTCTGGCTGCGCGCGCTGATGGCCGAACTCGAACGCCTCGCCAACCATTTCGGCGACATCGGCGCGATCTGCAACGACGTCGCCTTCGCGCTGATGCTCGCCCATTGCGGCGCCCTGCGCGAGCGCGTCCTGCGCGCGGCGGCGGCCTGTTTCGGCCATCGGCTGATGATGGACTGCATCGTCCCTGGCGGCGTCGGCGCCGATCTTCCCGCCGACGGGGCGGCCTTGATCCGAGACCTCATCGGCGCCGCGCGTCGCACTTTTCCAGCGCTCGTCGAGCTTTACGACGACACCGCTTCACTTCAGGACCGAACCGTCGGCGCCGGCTTCCTTCAGCCAGCGCTCGCCCGGCAATATGGCTGCGGCGGCTATGTCGGCCGCGCCTCGGGCCGCAATTTCGATGCGCGGCGCGACCTTCCCTACCCGCCCTATGACGCGCTGCGCTTTACGGTTCCCATCCGGGAGGACGGCGACGTCAATGCGCGGGTGTGGATCCGTATCCACGAAGTCGAGCAGAGCCTTTCGCTGATCGAGCAGATCCTCGATCGCCTGCTGCGCGCGCCCGGCCCGCTGCGTGCGCCCGTGACGGTGGGCCGACGCGGCGAAGGCGTCGCGCTTGTCGAAGGTTTTCGCGGCGACATTCTCGCCGTCGTCCGCGTCGACGCGGAGGGGCGCATCGAGCGCTGCCACCTGCGCGACCCGTCCTGGTTTCAGTGGCCCCTGCTGGAAGCGGTCATCGAGGGCAACATCGTCGCCGACTTTCCCGTCTGCAACAAATCCTTCAACTGCTCCTATTCCGGGGCTGACCTTTAGGCCGCACGCGCATGCGCAAGATTCTGTTCGAGAGCATTCTCAAAGGGCCGCTGACGGAAGAAGCGCCCGGCCCCGAGGACGCCGAACTCGCGGCCTACGCGGCGCAGGTCGATCACGCCGCCCGCGCCCGCCTGGGACGCAGCCTCTCCATTCGCGAGATTGACGCCGGATCGTGCAACGGATGCGAACTTGAGATCAACGCGCTCTCCAACGCCTTCTATGATCTGGAGCGCTTTGGCCTGCGCTTCGTGGCCTCGCCACGCCATGCCGACGTTCTGCTCATCACCGGCCCGGTGACGAAGAACATGGGCGAGGCGCTGCTGCGCACCTATCAGGCGACGCCGGCGCCAAAATGGGTTGTCGCGGCGGGATCCTGCGCACTCGATGGCGGCGTCTTTTCCGGCAGCTACGCCTGCGCCGGCGGCGTAGCCGCGCTGCTTCCGGTCGACCTTTACATTCCGGGTTGCCCGCCGACCCCGATCGCGCTGCTGAAAGGCCTCATCGCGCTGATGCAATAGACGGTCAGCGGCCGCCTCACGCGGTGGGAAGCCCCGGAGGCTGCGGCGCCGGCAGCGTAATGACCGCCCGCAGGCCGCCAAGCGCGCTCTCGTCAAGGACCAGCGCGCCGCCGCAGGCCTCCAGCACGTCGCCGACGATGGCGAGGCCAAGGCCGCTGCCCCCCGTCGCCTGATCGAGCCGCACGCCACGTTTCAGCACCGCCTGCCGCGCCGCCTCCGGTATGCCGGGGCCGTCATCCTCGATGCGGATCGTGACCGTCAAGGCCATGGCGCTTGCTGTGGCGCGAACCCGGCTTTTGGCCCATTTGGCGGCGTTCTCAAGGATATTGCCCAAAAGCTCGGCGAGATCGTCGCGGTCGAGGGCAACGCGAAGGTCGGGCGCAATCTCGATGTCCCAATGGAGCGCCGCCCCCGATGGCGTCTTGCGAATCGTCGAGGCCAGACTCTCGACCAGCGCGGCGAGTTCCGTCGCCGCCCAGCGGTTGCGCCGCAACCGCGCCTGCGCCAGCGCACGTTCGATGTGACGGCGCATGGTGAGGGCGAGATCGTCGATGCTTTGCGCAATCTCGCCCTCGCCGCGCGTGCGCAACAGCCGCGCATCGGCGCCGAGCACGGTGAGCGGCGTCTTCAGCCCATGCGCGAGATCGCCGGCGCTCGCACGGGCGCGCTCGATCGCTTTGTCCTGCGCGTCGAGCAGCGAATTGACTTCCTCGGCGAGCGGCGTCACCTCGTCGGGGTAGTCGTCCGGCAGCCGGGCGCGCGCGCCAGAGCGAATGGCGCCGATCGCCCGACGCATCGCTTCGAGTGGACGCAGCCCGACGCGGACCTGCAGCCACGCAGCGAAGAGAAGGGCGAGGCCGAGCAAGGTAAGAGAAGGCGCGAGTTCGCCGGCGAATGCGCGGCCGGCGGCGCCCACGTCGGCGCTGTCGATGGCGACGGCGATGCGCAGGGTCCGCGTTTCGCCGCCAGTCGCGAATGTGACCGCGCGCTCGCGAACGATCAGGGTCGCACGGCCGGGGCCGGGCAAAAGATGGCGATGCACGCTCGAAGGGTTGAGTTCGTCGGGCGGCAGGGCGAGCCGCGCGTCCCAGAGCGAACGCGACCGAAGCGTCTGTCCGCTGGCCTCGTCCGCGACTTGCCAGTAAAGGCCGCTCAAAGGCTGCTCGAAGCGCGGGTCCGCGAGCGGGCGCGACAACGTGAACGCGCCGGTGGCGCCGAAGACGATGGAGCCGGCGATCTGGCGAACATCGGTCTCGAGTTCGCTGTCGATCCGCTTCTCGACATGGCGCTGGAACAGAAAGACGAGGCCGACGCCGGAAATAACCAATGCGCCGGCGATCGACAGCAACGCCATCGCGAGGAGCCGCAGCCGCAGGGACCGCCAGCTCATTCCCCCCGTTCCTTCGGCCCCTTTGGTTCCGGCGCCATGTAGCCGAAGCCACGGCGCGTCTCGATCAGATCGACGCCAAGCTTGCGCCGCACCCGCCCGACCAAAACCTCGATCGCATTCGATTCGCGCTCGAAGTCCTGGGCGTAAAGATGTTCGGTTAGCTCAAGCTGCGAGACGACTCGCCCGGCATGATGCATGAGATAGGAAACGAGCCGGTATTCCTGCGGCGACAGATGGACCGGCGCGCCACTGACGCTGACCTCCATCCGCTTCGCGTCGAGCGTCACCGCGCCGTTGACGAGGATGCTTGATGCGAGCCCGGCGGAGCGGCGGATCAGCGCGCGGAGCCGCGCGACGAGTTCCTCCATGCGGAAGGGTTTTGGCAAATAATCGTCAGCGCCCGCGTCGATTCCCTCAACACGCTCGGCCCAGCTGCCTCTGGCCGTGAGAATCAAGACCGGAAAGCGGCGTCCGTCGCGGCGCCAGCGCTTCAGGATGGCGAGGCCGTCCATGGCGGGCAGGCCGAGATCGAGCACCACCGCGTCGAGATCCTCCGTATCGCCGCGGAACCAGGCTTCCTCGCCGTTGGCTTCGCGCTCGACTGCGTAGCCCGCCGAGGCGAGCGCAGCGGCGACGTCACCAGCGATGCGCGCGTCATCCTCGACGACAAGCACGCGCATCACTCGCCCCCGCCGGCGACCACGGCTCCGGTTTTCGCATCGATTGTGATTTCGACGAGGCGTCCAGCGGCGTCGATCAGCTTGAATTCGTAGATCCAGACTCCGTGATCATGTTCGAGCTCGATCTGCGCGATTTCGCCGCTATGGCGCTGACGCAGGATCGGCAAGATCTCCTCGAGCGGCCGGATCTCGCCGCGCTCGCGCGCCCGCTCCGCCTCGTCATGATCATGCGCCGGGGCCGCCCCGGTCGCCGCCTCATCATCGGCTGAAGCCGGCGGCGACGAAACGAAGGCGCCGGCCAGAGCCAGAGCCAGAGTAAGTCCCCGCCATCGCTGAAGCCGCTCCATCATCGCTGCAATCTGCCAGTTCCATGATGACGAAACGCTGACGCCGCCTTCAGCGATCGGTCAGCACGGCGCCCGTAGGATGCGTCGCTTCGAATGTCATCTAGGGAGACATACACCATGATCAAATTATCGCCACTCGCCGTACTCGTCCTCGCCCTCGCCGGCGCGCCGCCGGCACGCGCCCACGCCGTGCCACCCGACTGCGGCGACGCGCCGCGCGAACAATGGCTGAGCGAGGACGCGATCAAGGCCAGAGGCCTCGCGCTCCGCTATGACGTCGGCGCGGTGAGGGTCGAGGGCGGCTGCTATGAACTCCAGTCCGTCAACAAGGCCAAGGTGAAGCTTTACCTCCATCCGGTCACGGGCGCAGTCGTCACGCTTGAGGACAGGGACTGACGCCGGCCGGGTCCGCCGACGGCGATGCGGGCGGCGTGGGCGCGAGGCTGCCCAATCGTACAGACGGTTTCAGCTGCGCGACAAACCGAGGGGCGACATGACAGGACGCTGACGCCGCTCCTCAGCGATCGGTCAGCAACGCGCCGGCAGGGTTCATCGCGTCGCTTATCGACATTAACCATTCCACTGGAGACATACGCCATGCGCAAGATGTTGCCCCTTTCCGCGCTGTTCCTCGCCCTGGCGAGCGCCGCCCCCGCCCTGGCCGAGCAAGAGACGGCGTCTTGCGGCAATGCGCCTCGCGCACAATGGCTGAGCGAGGACGCCATCAAGGCCAAGGGCGTCGAACTCGGTTACGACGTCCGCAGCGTGAAGAGCGAAGACGGCTGCTACGAACTCAAGGCCATCGACAAGGCCAACGTCAAGGTCGAGCTCTACTTGCACCCGGTCACCGGGGAGGTCGTCAAGCTCAAGGACCAGAACTAATGTCCGTCCAGGCTGCGGATCATGTCGCCGCCGACGCCCTGCGGCCGGCGACGGCTCCGGTCTGGGATCCGCTCGTACGCATCTTCCACTGGTCGCTGGCGATCGCCTTCACTGTCGCCTGGCTGAGCGGCGAGGAACTGCGGCGCGTCCATCTGATCGCGGGCTATGCGATCGTCGGGCTCGTCGCCTTTCGCCTCGTCTGGGGCGTGATCGGGACGACGCATGCCCGCTTCAGCGACTTCATATACCGGCCGTCAACCGTCGTCGGCTATCTGATCGATGCGGTGCGTATGCGGGCGAAGCGCTATGTCGGCCACAATCCCGCCGGCGGCGCGATGGTGATCGCGCTATTGGCGATGCTGAGCGCAACCTGCGCCACAGGCGTCATGATGACCACAGACGCCTTCTGGGGCGTCGAATGGGTTGAGGCGGCGCATGAAATCGCGGTCAATGTGACGCTCGTTCTGATCGGCCTTCATCTCGCCGGCGTCGCCGCCGCCAGCGTCGAGCATCGCGAAAATCTCGTGCGCGCCATGTTCATTGGCCGCAAGCGCGCCGAATAATCGGCGCACAGGCGAAGGCGGCGCAGGGCCGGTCTCGAACAGCATTCATGACTGGCCGGCGTCGTTTCAACAAGCGCCGGCCAGCCTCGCCGGCGTTTCGCGGCCTCTGGCTGCTTCCTGCACGCGATTGGGTGTATGATCTCCCAAAAAACACGTCCGCGTCCACGGACGATCGCGAGGGAGGAGATCATGGCCAATTCGGGACAACCTACAATCAGTCTTGGCGCCACGGGCGACGCGGTGAAGCGTTTGCAGCGCGCACTGCGCCGGACGCCCAATGAAGGGCTCAAGGTCGATGGCGTCTTCAACGCGACGCTCGAGACGGCTGTGAAGCAGTTCCAGCAGGGCGCGGGCCTGACGGCCGATGGCGTCGTCGGGCCGCTGACCTGGGCGGCGCTGCCTGACGGCGGCCCGATGCCGACCCTCCGGTCGGGATCGACCGGGGCGGTCGTGACGAGCCTGCAGAATTTGCTGACGAATGGCGCGCCGGGCCAGTGGATCACGACGCCGCAGGGAGTCGATGGCGTCTTCGGGCCACATACGAAAGCGTCCGTCGAGGCCTTCCAGAGATGGGGCGGCGTCACGGCGGACGGCATCGTCGGCGACGAGACCTGGGCGGTTTCCCTGCATGCGGCGAGCGCCACGCTGGAAACGGCAGTCGGTCTCGGCTTTGTCGTTGGCTGAAAGTAACTTCAGCCCTCTTTGAAGACGGTGGTGGCGCAGGCCTAAAAGGCCCGCGCCGCTCTCAGGGCAATGCGCTAAATCAGATCAACGCAGGCCGTGGTGGTCGCGATTGGGATCGCGCGCGAAGAGATCGCTCATGACGGCGACGGTCGAGTCGCAGGCATGATTGAGGCAGGGCAGGCCGAAGCCCGCTTCAATCGTCTTCAGCAGGGAGAAATGCGTGTAGAAGCGTGCGCTCTGGACCGGCTGCTTGCTGAAGGTTGTTTCGACGGTGAACAAAACCTTATTGGTGTTCGGCGCATTGCTGTAGTCGTTTTCGTCCCAGACAATGACGATGGCGTTGTGACCCTGCTTCCAGCTCGGCGACTGGTGGATCGCCGTGACGATCGTCTGCAGCGCGGCGTCGCCGCGCTTGATCAGCGCCGGATTGAGGCCGGACTGGACGCCGGTGTCGCTCGGATCATAATTGCAGAACGCCCCGGCGTTGCCGCGGCCATGCTGATCGTTGCACTGGTTCGGCGCGATCAAAGAGTAGTTCGGCGAAGCGCCGGCGCCAAGATCGGCGTAGAGGCCGCCCGCGCCCGTGAAGCCGACGATATTCTTGAGGCTGAGCGCCGGATTGGTCCCGTCCTGGACGGCCTTGAAATAGGCGAAGGGATTATGCTTGACGGCATAGAGCGCGACGAGATCGCCCGACGTCAGCGGCGGGGTGAGCGCCGGCAGGATCTTGGTGAAATCGGTCGCGTCGGTATAGACGCCGTCGCTGGTGTTGACGCCGTCGGCGCCGGCTATCGGCAGATCCTCCTGATAGCTTTTCCAGCTGCGGCCATGCGCGACCAGCTGGTCGGCGATGGTCTTGCCGACCGTTTTCGCGGCGGCGTAGGAAAGGACGCCATCGAGGTTGTTCACGCCGGGCGGACCCTGCGTCTCGTTCGTCGTGTCGACAGCAGGCGTCGCCGCGTCGAGGCCCGAACCCGTGATCGGGCAGATATTCGGGCTGGAGGGAACGTCCGTCGAGGGAGTCCCCGAGGCGAGGTTCGTCGTGCAGGTTTTGCTGTGCCAGGCCGGATAATTGTCGCTATGCACGCCGAAGTTCGAGGCGCCGACAATCTCAAGGTAATTGGTGAGGCTCGGATGGGCGACCGCGAAATAATTGGTCGCGGAATTCACAGACTGCGCATAGCTGTTGGTGAAGGGCGCGTTCGGATTGTTGAAAATCTGGCTGTAGCCGTGATTTTCCATCACGATTACATAAACATGGTCAAGATAGGGAACGCCAGACGGCACTGCCCCCTCATCGGCGAACCCAGCGCTCGCCGCGCACGACAACAGTAAGGCTAGTCCTAACGCGCTTCTCTTCATGATTTTTCGGCCTTTGTTTTGCGAACAGGCCTGCTTGGTAGCGATTTTACGCGAAACTTTTGTGGCGCTTAAGCTTCATTTATACGACAAAGCCGCACCGCGGAGCGGCAGGTCCAGCAGTCCCGTGCTGAGAGGCTCAGAAGCCGGCGAAAACCGCCCTGATCTTCGCACTGGGTGCGCCCGCGGACAGCAGCAGCTGCAGCGCGATGCGGGCCTTGCGCGCATCAAGGCCTTGCGCCGGGATCAGCCCGCGCCCGATGAGATCGACCTCTCCGCCTGGATAGCCATAGGTGGCGCGCAGTGTTTCGCCCACGCCTGTGCGGCTGGCGAAAACGACGGGGATGCGTTCGGCGAGCCGCCCGAGCTCGGGCGCGGCGTCCCCCGCGACATGGCCGGCGCCCGGTAGGCTGAGGACGAGGCCGTCGATGGCGCCAGCCGCAAGCGCGGCGACGGTTTCCCGCTCGAGGCCGGGCCCGGCCTCCAAAATGGGAACGACCGGCGCGCCGCCGCCATAGGCGAGATGCGGGAGCGACGTCGCCGGCTGAAGCGCGAAGCGCACGCGCTCTTCGGCGACATAGCCGATCGGGCCGAAAGGCAGAGATGAAAAGGCATGCGTGCGGAAACTATGCGCCTTGCGGATCAGCGGACCGGCGTGGATTTCATCGTCCATGACGACAAGGACGCCTTTTGCGCGCGCGGCTCGGGATGTGGCGACCCGCGCGGCGGCGAGAAGATTGGCGGGGCCGTCCGCGCCCGGCTGATCGGCCCGGCGCATCGCCGCCGTCAGCACGATCGGCGTCTGCGTCTGAATGAGCAGAGCAAGCGCGAAGGCGGTCTCCTCCAGCGTGTCCGTGCCATGGGTAATGACGATTCCATCGGCGGCGCGCGCAGCTTCCAGCACGGCGCTGGCGATGAGGGCTATGTCTTCGAGCGTCAGGCTGGCGCTGGGCTTAGCGGGAAAGTCACGCGTCTCGATTTCGGCGAGCGCGCCGAGCTGCGGCAGCGCGGCGGCGAGCGCTCTGGCGTCAAGGCGCGGCGCGTCGGCGCCGGTCATGGCGATCGTGCCGCCGGCGGCGAGGATCATGAGGCGGGGACGCGGCGAAGTATTCAATCGAAGCCCCCTTGTTGCCTCCTTAACACGGCTGAGGAGCCGTCCCGAAATGACTACGGCATCAGAAGGGAAAGCCACAAGCTCCCTCGCGCTGAGGGCGAGAGAGAGCGTTGATCGGCGACAGAGGCAACGGAAAGACACACGCCCGCGCCCCCATCCTTCGAGGCGCCGCCTTTGGCGGCTCCTCGGGATGAGAGCTTCTGGCGCAGATCAGGCTTCGGCTTCGACGGCCGCAGCGGCCTTCTCGGCGGCCGCGGCCGCGGCTTTTTCAGCCGCCGCTGTGCGCTCCTGCGCCTTTTTCTTCGGCAGCGCCTTCTTCGGATTGTTCTGCGCCGCGCGGGTCACCACGCCGAGCCCGTCAAGCAGGCGCGCGACGCGGTCGGTCGGCTGGGCGCCCTTGGCGATCCACGCCTTGGCCTTGTCCGCGTCGATCTTGACGCGCTCGGCCGAATCCTTCGCCTTCAGCGGATCGAAAATGCCAAGGCGCTCGATGAAGCGGCCATCGCGCGGCATCCGCGAGTCGGCGACGACGACGCGGTAAAACGGGCGCTTCTTGGCGCCGCCGCGCGACAGACGAATTTTCAGGGACATATCGAACTTTCTCCAGTTTTGCCCGAAGGCGTCAAACAACAAGCTTCAATTTCGAGGCGCCGCATTCGCGGACAGCCTCACTTCTTCTTTCCGAACGGGTTGAGCCCGCTCAAAACGCCGCCGCCAAGTCCCGGCAACTTTCCGGGCAGCGAGCCGCCGCCTAATCCGCCAAGGCCCGGCAGCTTCGGCGCGATGCTCGCCGGCGGTGTGGCCAAGGACGCGGCGGCAGGCTTTGGCGCGGGACCTGACGCGCCGGGCATTGATCCCAGTTGTTTCTGCATGGCGGCGATCTGTTCCGGCGTCGGCTGGCCCATGCCCATTCCGCCGCCCGGAAGCCCGAGCGCCTGCCCCATTTTGGCGAGCGCGCCGCCGCGCTTGCCGCCGCCCATGGATTTCATCATATCGGCCATCTGGCGCTGCTGCTTCAAAAGCCTATTGACGTCCTCGACCTTGACGCCGGAGCCCGCCGCCACGCGCTTCTTGCGCGAGGCCTTGAGAATGTCGGGGTTGCGCCGCTCCTCGCGCGTCATCGAGGAAATGATGGCGCGCTGGCGCTTGATGATGCGGTCGTCGAGCCGGGCGGCGGAGATCTGGTCCTTGATCTTGGCCATGCCGGGAAGCATTCCCATGATGCCCCCGAGACCGCCGATCTTCTCGACCTGCGCCAATTGCTCGGAAAGATCTTCGAGATCGAACTTGCCCTTGCGCATACGCTCGGCGATGCGCTGCGCCTTTTCCGTATCGATCGCCTCGGCGGCCTTTTCGACCAGCGAGACGATGTCGCCCATGCCAAGGATGCGGTCGGCGATGCGGGCCGGATGGAAATCCTCCAGCGCGTCCATTTTCTCGCCGGCGCCGAGAAGTTTGATCGGCTTGCCGGTGACGGCGCGCATGGAAAGCGCCGCGCCGCCGCGCCCGTCGCCGTCGACGCGGGTGAGGACAATGCCGGTGATGCCGACGCGCTCGTCAAAGCTTTTCGCGAGATTGACGGCGTCCTGGCCAGTCAGGGCGTCGGCGACGAGCAGGATCTCATGCGGGCGGGAGGCCGCCTTGATCTCGGCCATCTCGGCCATCAGCGCTTCGTCGATATGGGTGCGTCCGGCCGTGTCGAGCAGAACGACGTCATAGCCCTGCAGCCGCGCGGCCTGTTCGGCGCGAACGGCGATCTGCACGGGGGTCTGGCCGGCGATGATGGGCAGCGTATCGACGCCGATCTGGCGCCCGAGCACGGCGAGTTGCTCCTGCGCCGCCGGACGCTTGACGTCGAGCGAGGCCATCAGCACCTTGCGCTTCATGCGCTCGGCGAGACGCTTGGCGATCTTCGCCGTTGTCGTCGTCTTGCCGGCGCCCTGCAGGCCGATCATCATGATGGCGACGGGCGGGACGGCGTCGAGATTGATCGGCTCGGCCTCGGCGCCGAGCGTCTCGATCAGCACGTCATTGACGATCTTGACGACCATCTGGCCGGGCGTCACGGATTTGACGACATTGGCGCCGACGGCGCGCGCGCGTACCTTGTCGACGAAGGAGCGCACCACGTCGAGCGCGACATCGGCTTCGAGCAGGGCGCGGCGGACCTCGCGCAGGGCGACGTCGACGTCGGCCTCCGACAGCGCGCCGCGCCGTGTCAGCGTATCGAAAATGGAGGAGAGCTTTTCCGAAAGCCCTTCGAACATGCGTCTTTTCCTGTGCCGGGCCTTCCCGAACGCCCAACGCGCTTCGCGCCCGGGGGCGCCAAGCGCTGCCGGACGTTCACCGCTCGCCTCAATGGCGACCCGGCTCGCGCGTTGAAAGCCTCAATTCGGGAAAGGCTTAAAAAAGTTTCTTCGCGCGCCCGGCCGGCAAAGTCAAGAAACTCGGGGAAACGCCGGCCGCGGCGCTCGCCCCGCCCATTTGCCGGCGCGCCGGAACATGATAGATCGGGGTGCGCCTGGCGCGGCTCCGCTGCGCCCGAATGCGCCCAGAAGCGTCAGCGTCCCGGTAGCTCAGCAGGATAGAGCAACGGTTTCCTAAACCGTAGGTCAGGGGTTCGAATCCCTTCCGGGACGCCATTTAAGTCAATCGCTTACACGCTTGAGCCGCCCTTCGAAGCGGATCCCTCCTCGATCATTTCGCCAGCTGCCGAGGGTTTTTTTCGGCCATCGTCAGTCGAAATCTTACTGTCCGCGGGGCCGGCGCCCTTCTTGAAGCGACCCAGTCGCGACGCAATTCCCCGGACCACGACATAGAATGTCGGCGTGAACAGAAGACCAAAAAGCGTCACGCCGAGCATGCCGGCGAAGACGGCTGTGCCCAGCGATTGGCGCATTTCCGCGCCCGCCCCTACGGCGCGGGCGAGCGGCAGGACGCCAAAGATGAAGGCGAAAGACGTCATCAGAATCGGCCGCAACCGCGTTCGCGCGGCGGAAACGGCCGCCTCGAATCGGGTATGTCCGTCCTCCTCCGCCTGTTTTGCGAATTCGACGATCAGGATCGCGTTCTTGGCTGCGAGGCCAACCAGCACGACGAGGCCGATGTCGACGAGAATGTTGCGATCGAAGTCGCGATAGGTCACGCCGAGCATGGCGGCCAGAATGCACATCGGTACGATCAGGATGACGGCGAAGGGCAAGAGCCAGCTCTCATAGAGCGCCGCGAGAAGCAGAAAGACAAAAACGACGGCGAGGCCAAAGGCGAGGATCGCCGTATTGCCGGCCAGTTTCTCCTGCAGCGCGATTTCGGTCCATTCGAAGCCGAACCCCTGCGGCAATTTATCTTTGGCGAGAGTCTCGACAGCCGCGATGCCCTGCCCCGACGAGAAGCCGCGGGCGAGGCTGACCTGGACCTCGGCCGCCGGATAGAGGTTGTAGCGCGTCACGCGGAAAGGCCCGGTCGCATCGTTCAGCGTCGCGACCGAGCCGATCGGCACCATGTCTCCGCTGGCGTTGCGCGTCTTCAGATTGGCGACGTCGCGCGTCGTCAGGCGATAGGGGTTGTCGGCCTGGGCGGTGACCTGGTAGGTCCGCCCGAGGATATTGAAATCGTTAATATAGGCGGAACCCATATAGACCGACAGCGTGTCGAACACGCGCGAGATCGGAACCCCAAGCAGTTCGGCCTTGGTGCGGTCGATGTCGGCGAAAATCTGGGGCGTGTGGGTGTTGAACAGCGTGAAGGGCTGAACGAAGCCCGGATTCTGGCTGATTCCCCCGACAAGGCCCCAGGTTGCATTCTCGAGCGCCGGCAGGCCGCGGCCGACGCGATCCTGGACATATCCCTTGAGGCCGCCGCCTGTGCCGATGCCTTCCACGGATGGCGGCTCCAGCACGAATGCGAAGGCGTCGGTCAGCACTGCGATATGCTGGCGGACGTCGGCGAGGATCTTCGCCGCCGTCAGGCCCTTCCTGACCCGCTCTTCGAACGGCTTCAGCCCGACGAAGATAACGCCTGTGTTGGTCGCGTTGGTAAATGTCGCGCCGTCAAACCCCGCAAACACCACAGCATGCTCGACGCCTTCCCGCTGCAGGATAATGTCCGTCGCCTGGCGCAGCACCTTGTCGGTGCGGTCGAGCGAAGCGCCGGGCGGAAGCTGGAAGGCGGCGATGAGATAGGCTCGGTCGAGCGTCGGAATAAGGCCGGTCGGCGTCTTGTTCAGGAGATCGAAAGCGAAATAGATCAGCCCCGCATAGATGACGAGCGAGACGAAGCCAACCCTTATGACGCGCGCCGTCAGCGCGCCATAAGCGTTGCCGAGCTTCTCGAAGGCCCAGTTGAAGCCGGCGAAGAACCAACGCAAGGGCGTCGAGATCCGGTAGACGAAGCCGGACCGTTTTGGCTCCGCCTCACGCGGCTTAAGCAGGATCGCGGCGAGCGCTGGAGACAGCGTGAGGGACACGAAGCACGAAATCACGGTGGCGCTCGCGATGGTGATCGCGAACTGCTTGTAGAAGGCGCCCTGCAGCCCTGTGATGAAGGCCGTCGGAATGAACACGGCGCATAATACGAGGGCGATCGCCAGCAATGCGCCGCCAACCTCATCCATGGTGCGGTGGGCCGCATCTTTCGGGCTCATGCCATGTTCAAGATAGCGCTCGACGTTCTCGACGACGACGATCGCGTCGTCGACGACGATGCCGATCGCCAGCACAAGGCCAAACAGCGACAGCGTATTGAATGTTAGCCCGACGCCGCCCATAACCAGAAAGCAGCCGATCAGCGACACGGGGATGGCGATGACCGGAATGATTGCGGCGCGCCATGTCTGCAGAAACACGATCACGACGAGAACGACGAGGCCTACCGCTTCGAACAGCGTGCGGACGACCTCGTCGATGGACTGCTGGATGAACTCGGTCGGGTTGTAGACGACCGTATAGTCGATGCCCGGCGGGAAATCCTTCTTCGCCGTCTCCATCGTCGCCTTGACCGCAGCGGCGGTCGCCAGTGCGTTGGAGCCAGGCCGCTGGAAAATGACCATCGCCGTTGCGACGTCTCTGTCAAGATAGGCGTTGACGGTATAGTCCTGCGCGCCCAGTTCGACGCGGGCGATGTCGCGCACGCGCACATAGCCGTCAGCGTCCGACCTGACGACGATGTCCTCGAACTGGGCGGGGCTGGTCAGCCGCCCCAGCGTCTGCACCGACAGCTGGAACGCGCCTGGCGACGAGACTGGCGGCTGATTGATGGCGCCGGCCGCAACCTGAAGATTGGCCGCCTGAAGCGCGGCGACCACCTCCTCGACGGTCAGCCCGCGCGCCGCGACCTTGCCCGGATCGAGCCATATGCGCATCGAATAGTCGCGCGCGCCGAAAATCTGGACATTGCCGACGCCGTCGACGCGCGATAGCAGGTCCTTCAGATAAAGCGTCGCATAGTTGGAAATATATTTCTGGTCGCGCGATCCATCGGGCGAGATCATATGGACGACCATCATGAGATCGGGCGAGGCCTTCTGCACCGTCACGCCCTGCCGGATCACGGCCTCCGGCAGTCGCGGGGTTGCGATCGCGACGCGATTCTGCACCAGAACCTGCGCCTGATCGACATTCGTGCCGGGCTTGAAGACAACATCGATCGAAAGCTTTCCATCGCCTGTCGATTGCGAGGTGACGTAAAGCATGTTGTCGACGCCATTGACCTGCTGCTCGATCGGCGTCGCGACGGTGGCGGCAATCACCTCGGCCGAAGCGCCGGGATAGATCGTCGTGATGTTCACGGTTGGCGGCGCGATTTCCGGATATTCGGAGATCGGCAGCGATCTTTGCGCGATGGCGCCCGCGATGGTCAGGATGATCGAAAGGACCGCGGCGAAGATCGGACGATCGATGAAGAAATGGGAAAAGCGCATGCCGGTGCCGCTCCGCCGATCAGTTGGAGGCGGAATCGGCGGAAAGCGCGATCGCGCCTTCTTTCGGCGCGACGACTGCGCCTGGCCGGACGAACGGATTGGCGATGCCCTCGATTATGACCCGGTCGCTCTCCGCGAGTCCGCCAAGAATGACGCGCAAATTCTCATAGATCGCGCCAAGCGCAACCGCTTTCGGAACAACTTTATTGTCCGGTCCGACCGTCATCACGATCTTGCTCGCCTGATCCGAGACGATCGTCGCATCGGGGACCAATAATACGTTGATGTTGCCGCCGAAGAGCCGCAGCCTTCCGAAGGTGCCGGGTAAAAGAAACAAATCCTTGTTTTCGAAAATCGCGCGCCCCCGAATGACGCCGCTGCGCGCGTTTAGCTGATTGTCGACGAAGTCCATCACCCCGGCATGGCTATGACTCCAGTCGGTTTCATCGGCCAGTCGCACCATGACGGGATTTTTGAATTCGCGCGACGAGGGCCTTTCCTTCGCGCTGGCGAGGCGCGCGTAACGGATGTAGTCGGCCTCGGAGGCGTCGAAGACAAAATGGATGGGATCAAGCGTTACAATCGTGGTGAGCAGCGTGGCGCCGCTTTGGCCGCCCTCCACGAGATTTCCGACGTCGACCTTGTGGTCCGAGACGCGGCCGGGAATAGGCGCGCGCACCTGCGTCCACTCGAGGTTGAGCTCAGCGTTGCGCAGGGCCGCCTCGGCGCTAAGCAATTGAGCCTTTGCGACATCGAGATTGGCCTGACGCTGGTCCACGTCGCGCAGGGTAATCGTCCGGTTTTCGACCAGCTGCTGGGCTCTCGCGACGTCGTTCGCGGCGACCTCGACCTGCGCCCGCGCCTTGGCGATATCCGCTTTCGCGCCATCGACGGCGATCTGATAGGGCCTCGGATCGATGACGAAGAGAAGGTCGCCCGTCTTGACAATCTGGCCATCGACAAAATTAATCGTATCGACTGCGCCTGAAATGCGCGGCCGGACCTCGACCTGCTGAAGCGCCTCGAACCGCCCGGTGTATTCGTCCCAGCGCGGCACTGATTTGGCCAATGGATGGGCCACCACGACGTTCGGCGGCGCCCCCTGCGCGGCAGTCTGATTTGCGCAGGCGAGGCCGAAGACGACGGCGCAGAAGGTCACGAATCCGCAGGCGCGCGAAAAAGATCCAAAAAGCCGCATATGAACTCCGAAAGGACCGGTCGCCGGGACCAAAGAAAGATACGCAACCAAAAGCCGCTGAAGGATCCAGCTTGAACGCGTCGTTTTGTGAGCCGCCTCGAACAGCCAAGTTCCCCGCGGCGCTTTCGCTCCGGCGGGGCGCGGCCTTGGGACGCGCGACGACAAGGCTAAGATAGGGCTTCACTGGCAACGTGCAAGCCACGACATGAAAGGGCGCGCCGTCCGCCGCATCTTCGAAGGCGCCGCCGGTCACGTGCCGGGCGCTATTGTTATCGGCGGCAGGCATGTCAAGGGGCATCGCTCAGCGAGAGGCTCACAAAATGGTGATCCTGGCGAGGCTACAAGGCGTTCGCGCAGCGGAAGAAGCGGCGACGCGAAAGATCGCTTCTAAAGGAAACAGCGCCGCGTCGCCGGGGCCCATATGCGCCGCCTCGGTTGTATGAACCAAAACCGTCGAAGCGTCGTCATGTTGAGCCTGAATGTTTGCGCCGCAGCCGACCGAGCCGCCTACATAGCATTGCGCAGGAGACTGCCTCCCGTCACTCGGTGTGCGATGAACCGCGGAAGACCAGCTTTTGATAGACAAGGCCAATCCCGATCAGGACGGCGCCGAGGCCGATGAAGGAAAGCGCGCGCAGGATGCCTTCGAGCTGCGCGAGATCGTAGAGGAACACCTTCAGAACGGCCGCGACGATGAAGAGCCCCGAAGCCAGGCGAGCCTCTCGCGAAGCCCGCCAGACGCCAAAGGCCAGGAGCAGCATGCCGAGCGCGAGCCAGACCGCCGAATAGGCGTAGTTCTCAGCTTGCGACGCTGGATTTCTCCAGCCGATCGAGTCCGTTTCGAAGAAGCGCCTCGTTTCCAGCGTCGCGAGCAGAAAAACGAGAAACAGAGCTGCAATGCGCAGGCCGACGACGAACCATTGCGGCCGCACGCGCTCCGCCGCCCGCGCCAAAGCAGTAGCGAGAAGGGCGGGCAGACCATAGCTGAGGAGGATCGCGTTGAAGAGCCGTCCTCCCTCAATTGCCTCACCGCTGAAATAGGGGTTTTGGGCGAGCCCCAATCCGATGATGCTCACCAGTATCGAAATCACGCCGAAAACGAGCGACGCTGTGCGGAATACCGGACTTGCCCGCATCGTATCGAGACGCGTCAGCGCCAGGGAGAAAACAAGCGAGGTTGTGGCGAAAAGGCCCTGCTCGATGAGGCCGGAGCTCCTGGCGAAAGGATCGCCGCCGTTCAGCGCGTGCCGGATCTCGAAGAAAAACAATAACGCCGAGAAAATGATCGCCAGCGCCTGCGCGATCTGCACGGGCAGGTCTTCGCCCGACGCCCGGCGCATGATCCGCGCGGAGAGCCCAAATGCCGCCGCCGGCGCGCCGTAGGCGAACAGGAGCCAGTTGAAGATCGGCGTCGCGCCGAGGTCGGCGCCGACGATGCGTGGCTCATAGGCCAATCGGCCGGCGACCACGACGCCTAGGCCCGCGACCGCCCAACGCAGCGCCGGAATGGAAAGGCGGCTCTCGACGACGGCCGCGCCCAGCGCGGCGAGAGCCAGCGCCACAGTCAACATGCCGCGATCGAGCACGAACACGGCGCCAAGAGCCAGCGCCGCCAAAGACGCCGAGGCCATGACGCCGACGCCAAGATAGAGCGTCTCCGACCAGGCTTCGGAAAGGCGCTTGCGGAAGCGGGCCGCGGCAAGCAGAAAGCCGAGCGCCAGCAGCCCGGCGACCACTCCGAATCGCCCGCTCGCGTCGCTATGGGTCAACCGGAGATAGGCGAGCGCCAGCGCGGCGAGCGGCGTCAAAGTCGCGGCGCCGGCATAGATCAACGCGATCCGCGAGGGCAGATTCCTTTCACGGTAAAGCATCGCGCCGCAGGGCCACGCGACCAGGCCCGCGCCGAGCGCAGCGAAGACGGAAAATCGCATCGGATCGAGCGGCGTGAGGAAGATAGGCAGAGCGTCCCGCGTGAGCGTGACCGCCACGGGCGTGGCTTCATCACCGGTCCAAATCCAGAGGATCGCAATAACAAGCGCTCCCGCGCCGGCGATGACGCCGGCGGCGGGCGGCGCAAGAGCGCCTGTCGCGGCGAGGATAGCGACGACGGCCGCGCCGCACAGCATCCAGTCGGGATCGAAGGCGCCCGACAGGGCGCTGCTGAAAAGAACGGCGATCGTCAAAGCCCCGAAGGCAAGGGGTCCGAACGTCGAGACGGGATCGAGCCTCGCCTGTCGTTCCGGCGCGACGATGCGCCAATCGAAAGCGAAGACGAGGCTCGCGAGCGCGGTCTGAATCACGACATGCGCGTAATTGGCGTGGGCGGACCCCGATCCGCCCAGGCTGAACAAAAGGCCCCAAAGGATCGCGCCGGCTGCGCCCGCGAGCGCGAGCCATAGCCAGGCGCGCAGCCGCGCAAGGCCGTAGGTCGCAGCCGTGACGATGGCGACATAAATGACTGCCGGCCAGGCATTGTGCGAATCGGATTGGACAAGAAGCGGCGTCGCCAGTGCGCCGATAAGGCCGATGCCCGCCAAGGCCGGCCCATGCAGCGCGGCGGAGAATATGGCCGCCAAGCCGGCCAAGCCAAGCGCGGCGAAGGCAGCGTTCGGCCCGATGAAGTGATAAAGCGCGTGCGCGGCGTAGATCGCCCCAAATCCCGCGACCGTGCCAGCTGCGGTGAGCACGGCGGGCGTGATCGTCGAATTGGCGGGTTCTCCGGCGGCGCGCGCGACGATCGCCGCCGCCTTCTCCCGGCGACGCAAAACCTCACCGGCGACGATCAGCAAAAGTGCGAATAAAAGGCCAAGCGCGACGCGCGCGCCCGGGCCAAACCAGCCCTGTTCGATCGAGTAGCGCACGAGGAGAAGGCCGCCGAGGGCCAAAGCGATGCCGCCAACATAGACCGCCCAATGCGCGCCAATTTCCTCTTCGAGACTACGCCCGCGACGCTGGGCGAAAACCGCAGCGGGCGCCATCGGCGGGGGCGGAGGAGGCGCGGGGGGCAACTCGCGCAACGGCGGGGCGCCGGCCGCGCCGATCGCGTCGCCGGGCCAAGATCCCCCGGATACGCCTCCCGGGGTGCTTTGTTCGGTTTGCTCACGTTGCGCGGAGCGGCCTTCGACCGGTTGCGCAGCGCGCGCGACATCCGGCGGCCTGTCCTGCACCCGGCGCAATTGCGCTTCAAGCAGGAGGATCTTGCGTTCCGCGATCTTGATGCGCCCGCGCGCCCCGATGGTCAGGAAAAAGCTGATGGGCCCGAGAAAGACAAAGATGACGCCCGCCAGCACCTCAAACGCAAGGCCCATCGATCAATCTCGTCAAATAAGCAGCCGTTCGATGGTTGCATGTTCGCAGAACGGCGGCAAGCGAGGCCCGCGGTCGCTGACGCCACCAAGGTCGCGCCGCCCTCTCCAGACAAGCCGCGCTCTGTCCTGTTGAACCCGCTTGGCAGCATCTTCAAATTGGCGGGTCGCGCCGCGCGTCAAGGGCGGACGAGGACACGCCCGCCTCAAGGATGGGGCGCCGGAACGCATTGGCGACCGATTCAAAGCTCTGGGCGCTACGCCGCACGATATTGAAGGTCGCGCGTGGATTGCGCGAGGACGATACATTCGCTTTCAAACGCGCTGTTGCTGTCGGCGGTCCGCGCCTTGATCTTTAGCCATTTTTTTGCGAGCCGAGCGCGCCAACGATTGAAGCCGCGCACGCCCCCTGACCGTGGCGTCAGAAAGTGCAATGCGCTAACATTGAAATCCGGTCACCCCTCGTGGGCGAACCAACGCCAATTAAAGCGCGCGTCTGCCCCGGGCGAGCCGGCGACGCGCTAATTTGCGGCCGGCCTCAGCGCTGTTTCCGGCTTGCAGCGAAGGCGGGGGGCGGCACAAGATTTCTGGAGTGGCGAAAATGACCGAGGAATGGCCCAAGCGCGGAGCTGAGGAATGGCCTAAGCCCGGCGCCGACGACTGGCCGAAACGTCACCGGTTAACCCACGGATTGCTGGCGGCTCTTTTCGCCGCCGCCGTTTTCGCGATCTGGCTCTTGCTGGGCGCGCCGGCGTAAAATCGCGCCCGCCTCAATTTCCGGAAAGGGCCGCCGCTCACTCCTCCCCTTCCTCCTCATTGTAAGGCATCAGCATGATGGCGAACCCCATCTGCACGCTGCCAAACGTCAGGCCAAAAAGGAAACCAAGCAGGCTGAGGATAAGCCAGCGCTGGCTCGACGCCGCGATCAGCGATCTCAGGCGGCCAACGTCCCCAGCGATGAGCAGGCCGACCGCGCCAACGCCGATCGCAAAGCCGATCAGGGCGTGGCGAAAGAGGAATTTAACGTGATCGGGCAGAAATGACATGCGGCGCGGCCCTTCGTTTTCAAAATAGCGACGAACATTGCTTCGGCTGCGCCTCGGCGCTTCTCGCGCGGTGGTTGCAGTGCTCGCCGACGCCGGGGACCGCAGAATTTGGGTCAGCCGTTTGCGCCGGCGACGCTCCCAATCAGTTTACTTTTGCCTTTATTTCGGCTCAAAAGGGAGCGTAAAAGCATCGGCCGTGCGAAAATCGGATTATCGATTGAGTCCGGAGGAGCTGGATCAGCGTTCTCTTGCGTACGGTCCAAACCGGCTTAGAACATACCGTAACTTCGTTTGAATGACAGCTTCTTTCCACTGAGGCTTGCTCCGCGAAATGGAATTGAGACCCGAAACGTGAAAGAGAAAATCAAGCCCCGTATTTCCATCATTGGCCTTGGCAAGTTGGGCTCCCCGATGGCGGCCGTGTTCGCCAGCAAGGGATTCGAAACAATCGGCCTCGACCTCAATTCCCGATTTGTCGAGGCGATCAATGCTGGTCGCGCGCCGGTCGAGGAGCCTTTGCTTCAGGAGATGATCGACCAGAGCCGATCCCGCCTTCGCGCCACGACCAGCTTCGAGGAAGCGGTCGCAAACTCCGACGTTACTTTTATTATCGTGCCAACGCCGTCGGGCGCTGATCGCTTGTTCTCCAATAGATTCGTTCTCGACGCGATCGGACGGATTGGCGCGGCGCTCCGGGCGAAGCGGACTTACCACGTGGTCGTCGTGACGAGCACCGTGATGCCGGGGGCGACGGACGGAGAAATACGAACCGCGCTCGAGGCGGCGGCTGGGCGCGAGGTCGGGCCAGACCTTGGTCTTTGCTACAACCCGGAGTTCATCGCGCTTGGATCGGTTGTGCGCGACATGCTGCGCCCTGACATCATTCTGATCGGCGAGTCAGACAAGACGGCAGGCGACGCGCTTGAGTCGATCTACCGCGCCTCCACGGAAAGCGAGCCCGAATTCCACCGGATGAATCTCGTCAACGCCGAGCTCACCAAGATCTCGATAAACACCTATGTGACGACGAAGATCTCCTACGCGAACATGATCGCGGACATGTGCGATCACCTCGCCGGCGCGGATGCCGATGTGGTGACGCGCGCGGTCGGCGGCGATAGCCGCGTCGGGCGAAAATACCTCAAAGGCGCCATCGGCTACGGCGGCCCGTGTTTCCCGCGCGACAACAAGGCCTTCGCGGCTCTTGGCCGCAAACTCGGGGTCAATGCGGATCTGGCGGAGGCGACGGACAAGATCAACGAGCATCAGATCGCGCGGCTGACGGGAGCCGTCGAGGCTCTGGCGCAGCCGGGCGCAACGATCGCCCTGCTCGGCATGTCCTACAAGCCGGACACTGCGGTGATCGAAGAGAGTCAGGGCGTTGCTCTGGCCGGAATTCTGGCGCGGCAAGGCTACAGGGTGATCGTTTCCGATCCGCTGGCCAGCGAAGCCGCGTCGGCCGTTCTTGGCGCAGCCGCCGAGGCGACGCCGGACGCCGCGGCCGCGGTCCGCCAGGCCGATCTCGTCGTGATCATGACGCCATGGCCGGATTTCAAGACGATCCCGGCCGAGGCCTTCCGGCGCGGCGCGGACGCCGTCACCGTCATCGATCCGTGGCGCGTGATCGACGCCGCAAGCAGCGGCGCCAAGGTCGTTCATCTGGGTTCCGGCGGCTGGAAATCAACCGCGCGAAAGACGATGGCCGCTTGACGGCCCCCGTATCGCGGCGCTTACCCGACGTTGGAGCTGTTGCATGATTTCGATCGTCCTGTATGGCAGGAACGACAATTACGGCTATAATCTGCACAAGCGCGCCGCACTCAGCCTGAACTGCATGGCCGAGGTGTTGAGTGATCCCGACGACGAGATTCTCTTCGTCGACTATAATACAGACAACGATTTCCCGACTTTTCCTGAAGCCATACAGGACACACTCACCGAGAAAGCGCAGCGTCTGCTGCGCGTCTTTCGGGTCAGGCCCGCGATCCACGCAAGATGGAAAAGCGTCACCCATCTCTTCACGCTCGAACCGCTTGCGCGCAACGTCGCGGTGCGGCGTTCAAACCCGAATAATCGCTTCATTCTCTCCACCAACACCGACATGATCTTCGTGCCCCGGCGCGGCGCGTCGCTGACGGATCTCGTGCGCGATCTCCCTTACGGATATTATGGTCTGCCACGATTCGAGATTCCCGAAACGCTCTGGGAGGGCCTCGACCGCAAGGACGCGCGCGGCGTCATCGAGCAGGTCGGAAAGTGGGGCTGGAGCTTCTACCTCAACGAGATCGTCTACGGCCCCCCGCACGACAAGTTCGACGCGCCCGGCGATTTTCAGTTGATCGAGCGCAAGGATCTGTTTGCGATAGACGGTTTCGACGAGAATATGCTGCTTGGGTGGCATGTCGATCTCAACATCGCGAAGCGCTTGCGTTTCCTACGCGACAACGACTGCGATCTGACCGGATCCTGCTTTGGCTATCACTGCGATCACACGCGGCAGGCGACGCCAATGCACAAAAGCACATCGCCAATGAATGACTTCAATCTCTTCGTGGAGAGCGTGCGGGAAGCCACGCTCGTCAATCAACGCGAGACCTGGGGCTGCGCCGGCGACGACATCGAGGAGATCAGTCTTGTCAGGCCTGCAAGTCGCGCCTATCTAGGCGCGCTTGAGGCGGCCATCGCAGAGCCGCTAAAGGCGCCGCTTGAGGCGGGCTACGAGTTCACGCAATATTGGGACAGGATCAACTACGATCCGCGCCATGTCCTGCCATTTCTGCTCGATCTTCTGGTCTGCGAGCCGCGCGATCTTCGGATCGCCTATTTCGGCGGCCACAGGGCCATGTTCGACCTCCTGCGCGTCGCGCTGCGGCGGGTCGCCTTCGAAAAAGACATCCTCGTCTGCAGGGAAAGCGCGGCGCGCCTCGGCCTCGCGCCGGACGACGCGGGCGTCGCCGCATCGGATGAGGTTTTCGGGGCCAATGTCTTCATTTTCGACTGCGTGACCATCAATGGCGACGCCGTCAGCAACGAGATGAGCGCGTCCGATGCCGCTCTGGTCGATGATCTCATCGTTTCCTTCTATCGATTCGTTGACGACGAACGCGCCCGCCCCGCGCCGCCGCGCCGCGTGGTCATGATCAACGCGATCGAGAACCGTTTTGAGGAACTGGTCCGCAAATATCTCGATTATGCCCGCACGCCATTCAGCACGCGCCTGCGGCACGGCTTCGTTCGGCGCGGCGAAAAGCAGGGCTTGCTAGAAGCGCGCAAGCAGCGCCGCGCGCGCCGCGATCTGCGCACTTGGATGATGTCGACCGCCACATGCCAAAAGAAGTGACGGCGCTTTCCAGTATCCCTGCGCCGACGGGCGCCTTCGTCGGCAGGGCCGATCCGGCCAGCCTTCCGGCGCTCTGATCCGGCACTGACGCCGGCAGCAGTGCTGGAGATTGGTGATGAAGCAGAATGAGGCGTTCGTCCGGCGCCGGCGTTGGACCCGGGACCAGAGACGAGCGCTCGTCGAAGAAGCCGAGGCGTCCGGCAACGTGATCGGCGCGGCGAAGCGGCACGGCATCCAGGCAGAGCAGATATATCGTTGGCGCGACCGACTCTTCGGGCGAGTCGAGACGACCGAGTCGCCGCCGTGTCGGTGGTCGCTGACCCGCCGACGGCTCCGCGCCAGTTCCCGCCGCTGACACACGCCCGCCGGGGCAATTGCAACCTCCGGAGCGAACTCATCACGCTTGGATAAAACCTGAGGGCGATATCATAGCGTTAGAATTTATTGCGGCCAAGTCGGTGCGTGCACAGCGAGCCCAATGTTCACAATCATCGTCGCCCCACTTGCGGCTCCGTCAAAAACAGATCTGGTCGCCGGATCAGTAAGGGTTCTATTTACCCGCATTTTTCGAAATAAATGCCTGAAAAAAACGGAACGCAATTGTTCGGGTGGAATTTTATGGAGCAACTCAGTTCATGGACATCCCACCTATCACGTATGACATAGCCATTTTGTATAAAATATCCTAAAAATTCTGCCTCGTTATAGATTCGATAGGGTGAAATACCGGTTCCAAAATTCTGCAACGTCCAGAAGGCTGGCTTGCTGGTCAGCGGGACCTTGTTAATGATCACGTGCTTTGGCTTCGTCGCGAAACGGTCGAGAAGGCCAGGCACGGAGTCCCTCATATACTGGATCGCTCCGGCGGTGACGAGAATGTCCGCGGCAGGCGCTTCTGATGTCGATGTCACAAATTCAAGCGCCGCTCCTCTTTCCTCCGCCACCCGGCGACCTGCTTCGACGATCTTCGGCACCTCTATGATTACCCACCGCACGTTGGCCGGCAACGGGCGAAAGCGTTGAAACCCATAATAAGTGAGCCCGATGCTGCCGCCATAATCGACCAGCACAGAGCCATCGCGCAGCAGCAGCGAGAGCCACAAAAGCAAAGGATAAGTCCCTGGCATGATCGGCGCGATATCGTTCAACCAGATTTTCGCTGATTCCTTATTGTCCCAGCCTGCAGGGCGCTCCGCTGGGATGTCAGCTTGGGCTTTTTCAAAGCTCTCGTAGACCCCGTAAAAATGGCCGCGGTGGTGTCGATAAAGCGCCGAGCGTTTGTAAAGGGATTCTACGAAAGGAACGCGCCCGAGCGCGCCGCCGATGAAGGTCTCATCGAGAGCAACTCTAGCAAGTCTTCGGAACGACATGTTGCCTCCAGAGCGAATAATAATCGGGGTTGCGGTGCAAACCTCCGGAACCAACGTGACGAAACGTCCAGAGCTCGACCCGGTTCATGCCGCGAGAGCTGTGCTCCAAATTTTGGGAACCATTTTGGCTTTGACGCGAAGCTGTCCGAGTTTAAACCGACATTTTGGCGCCGTCGCATTAAAGAAAACTGGACGAAACGCTGGGTAAGCGCGAGCCAAGTCGAACCTTCACGCCCCGCTTTGTCGCTGTCATCGGTTCCCGCCTCAGATCATCAGCTGCGCGGTCTCGCCCTGTTTCCGCTTTTCCCCACGCCTGCGCATGGTCGGCGAGATGCGCGCCGCGCGGCGGCTCCTGACAAAGCTTTTGAAAAGCGTAGGCGCTCCGCCTCGGGTCATGATCACCGACAATTCGCCGCTCACTTTTCCAACAGGCTGCGCCAGCTGGAACCTTCAGCTCCCTTCGCTTAAATCCCGCGGCGCGGCGCGGGTGAAGATGAGCCTTCAGGTTGAGCATCGCCAGCACAAAGGCCTGAACAATCGAGCCGAGAATTCGCATCAGCCGACAAGGCGACGAGAGCGGATCATGAAGCGTTTCAAGTCGAGGGCGCAGGAGAAACGGTTCTTGTCCATCCACGATCAGGTCGCCAACCTTCTCCACATCCCTTTTCCAGAATATACAACGGCCGCCGAGCGTCACGCTACGCAAGAGTGCGCGTTTACGGCGCGGCGCGAAATTTCCAAAGCATCCCCCGCCGTATGACATTGGCTCGGCGCCAAATCCACGCCTTCCTCCATCTGAGCCCGCTTAATGTGACGGCGCCGTCACCGCAGCTTCTTGACCGCTCCCTTGCTGCGGAAAACCGCCCAGTTTCGGACGACGGACTCGGCGAGGCCTATGACGACTGCTTGTGTATCTAGCAGGTTCACGGCGACGGCGGCTAGGATATAGCTTGCGCCGCCAAAAGTGGTGCGCAGTGCAAGTCCCGTCCAACCGCTGTCGGGAAGCTGGATCACGACGAGGGCCATGACTGCACAGCAAATGCCAACGCGGGCGCCGGTCGCAATCGGCAAGGGAATCGAATAGGCATATCGGCCGGCGATCATGGAGGACACGCATGCGATCGCATAAGCGACTGTCACGGCGATCGCGGCTCCAACCGCGCCTTGCTTTGGAATCAAATAGAGGCTCAATCCAATGGCGACGATTCCTGCGAGTCCCATGATCCAAATCTGAAGATAGGATTTTTTACCCAGTTGGAACGCATGATCAAGGTGGTTCGCTCGCACAGCATTGAAGAACGAATTCGCCGCCATCCATGGAATTAAAAGGGCGACCCCGGACATGAACTTCGAGCCGACGAGCGTCGTGGCGATGCAGTTTCCAGTGAGCGCTATGCCCAAACTGGCTGGCGTGAGAACCGCCAGTAAGAGCGCACCATTGGCATGGAGCTGTCGCCGCGCCGCGGCGTGGTCGCCGCGCTCGACCTCCCGCACAACGAGCGAATAGCCGGCGGACGAGACTCCCCCGGCAATGACGCCGATTGTGGACTGCGCTAAAACGGAGGCCGCCGTATAAAGACCAAGCGCCTGTGGGGAGTCGAGGCGCTCCAGGAGCAGTCGCGTCCCCCCATCGATCAAGACAAAAAGCGTCATACTGGCCGCGACGGGGATGCCAAAAACCAGCACGTCGTAGGCGAGGCTGCGATCGAACCAGCGAACTGACGGGCGCGGGATCGGAACTCTTCCGAAGAACGAACCAGCGAAGATGCCGACTCCGGTGCTCATCGCGGTCCAATGCGGACTCCTCGTCAGCCATGCGGTAATCGTCGCCCCGACCAAGACCAGAACGGACCGTCCGAGATTCATGCTCAGAACCCGCAGCGGCTGGAATTCCGCCGTCGCCAGCCGAGTGACCAGGTCGAACCACGCACTGGCCCAGACCATGAGCAAGCCGACGACGTAAGCGCCCACCAGATCGGGGGGAATTACGCTCATCAACGCCACGCCGAGCGTCATCGCCGAGATCATGACCAAAACGATAAAAATGGAGATGAACGTTGGGATAAAACTTCGATCTTCTCGTCGTGATTGATGGAATCTGAGAAACGACAATCCAAGCCAATCGAACAGGATGATCGAGCCGAGCGTCATCACGACCAGCGCCAGACCATAGAGTCCATACTCATGCGGACTGAGCAGGCGTGTCAGCGCGGCGGTCGTCGCCAAGCCAAAGAGCCCCGGAACAAGCTTCGCGACCGTGTAGATAGCGCTATTTCTAACCAGCATGTGCGCTCCACACCCACTGTAATATCAACAGCATATGTCCGATCTCGATGTTTTGAAACAAAAGCGTCTCGTCCACCATCAAATCTTTAGACCTCTGATAGTGCGGACGTCCTGATACAGCCATTCAACGGCGCTGGGTCAGTTGGGGCATGTCGGGGTGAAGGTCGTTCGTCTTTCCGGATTGGGGAGCCCTCCTCGCCGATCGTGACGATCTGCGACAGAATCGGGAACGCGGTCGTCGCCCTTCGCTTGCCGCACTCCAGCGCTCTCTGAATCTGCGACCGGGGTCGACGCCCGCCGCCGCCGCGTTCCCGCATAATCGCCAATGTGGACGTCGAGTTCATCGCGAACCAGGCAGTTGAGGCAGAGGCTTGTTCAGGAGGCGGCTTATTCGCGCACATGCGGAAGACACGAGGGAGAGCACGCTCTTTCGTTCGCTCAACACTCGCGACTCGATGAAGGTCCAGGATAAATACGCGCACGCAAAAGCCAGCGCGACGCCGCCCAGCGCGTTGAAGTACCAAATACGTTGATGGGGAAACAAGTAACTGATGCCCTGCTGCAAAGGAAAGCCATACAGGTAAATGCCATAGGAATAATCAGCGCCTCTAATAAAGATCGTCTTCGGCGGATTTTGAAGCCCGAGAAAGACGGTCATGTAGGCGACAGGGAATGCGCTCAAATAAAGTGTGTCGGCGCTCATGACGAGCGCGGCATAGGCCGCGGTCGATGCGAAAAACAGCGTCCAGCTGAAGGCGACGCGCTGGCGCATGAGGTAGACGACCGCGCCGCACAGAAAAGAAAGAATAAGCAGATAAGATGGAGCCGCACCGTCAAAGGCCGGCTTCTTAATTCCCGCGAACGACAGCATTGCAAGCAACGCCATAGTGGCGAGCGTGACCGCGAACAGGCGGAACGGTCGCCTCGCCACGCCCAACAACGCCAGAATGGTAATGACTATATAGCAATGCAGTTCAACCGGAACTGTCCACAGCTGCTTGTTGACGACGCCCGACACCGGAAGATCTTCAAACACGCCCGGTAAATAGAAGGTTATGTGGCCGAGTATATTGAGAAAATATCTGTAGAAATCTGGACTTGAAAAATAGCTTGTCAACGCCACGACCGTGACGAGCGGACCGATAATCAGCGCCGATATAAGAACCTCGACGGTCAGCGCCGGGAAAATCCGCATGGCGCGGAGTGTCAAAAAAGTCGGGATGTTGTTGCGTTCCAGACTACCGGCGATCAAGAAGCCACTTAAGGCGAAGAAACTAGGCAAAATAAAGAAGACAAAAGGACGCGCCGGCCCTGTCCAGAACGGAGTTTCTGCGTCGACTCCATAGCAGACGGAAATACTATGCCAAACGATAACCGATATGGAAAGCGTCAGTCTAAGATAATCGAAGCCAGTCGGATGGCCCTTAACGTAGACAAGTTGTTCTTGTAAACTTCGCATTACGCACCTACTGACAATAAATGTAAACTCATGATCGACAGACCCTTGTTTGTAACCGCAGAGTTGCCGCCTGCTGACGTCTTAGTCCATCCGAATCATTACGCGCTCTGATATCGCTGACCTCCGGCGATCGTGGATCTCCGGGAGCCGTTCACCCATGAAAGCGCTCTTGGCGGCGATCAACATGTGGCGCCGTCCTGCAGTCGACCGGCCGCCGTCGCCGAACATTTTGCCGCCGCCGTTAACCGACTTGGCCGCAGCGCTATTGAAAACGCAGCCATGCCGCAACGCAATCCTTCTACTCGCGATCGAACCAGTGCGGCCTGCCCTTCAGGACATCGATCCCGCGATAAGGAGACGGTGACTGCGTTAGAAGCGGCTGCGGGGCATTGCGAAGGTAGGTATCGAAAAATGCGAGAAGGTATGCGTCCTTGATCGTCTTGACGCAGGCAGGATCAGCATACAGCCAGGTCGTGAACGCTTCCCGCGAGAAGGCCCAATCAGAAAAGGATCGATGCGCGACGTCGCGAAACCGGAATCCATATTTGTGCGGCAATTCCGCGAGCCGTCCGTGTTCGGTTAGAAATTGCTGCGCGAGTTTAGCGTTAAGGCGCTTGCTCACATCTGACGATCCGAGCGATTGAGAGCTCGGAGCGGGTTCTCCATCGACAAGGAACAGATAAGGCTTCTCGATAGAACCGCTTAGGGCGGGGCCAAATACAAAGCCGTCAATATTGGCGGCGGCCGCGACGCGCGCATCGAGGATGCCGGCCATCGCCGCCACAGCGCCCCCGTACGAAAATCCGAAAAAGCCGACACGGTCGAATTCGACCTTGTCCCTCCATTCGTCGCTGATGCAGGCCTGGAGCCGGTCCAGCGCAGAAAGCGCCTGCCTGGCTTCGAGGACCGCCTTGTCCGCGCCGCGGCGCAAAGTCTCCGCGTAAGCCGCGTCCGATGAAAAGTCGAAAGCTGGCAGAATCGCGGTTCCGGGAGGCTGGTCTCGGTCAATATCGTCGATTGCGACGACGACATAGCCATGGCTCGATAGCGATGCCGCTGTCAGGGCGTTTTCGTCGCGGGAACCGGAAATGCTCGGAGCGTAGAGAAGAATCATGAAGCGTGAGCGCGGCCGTGGATCCGCGAGACGCCACTGGCCCAAAGCTGCGCAGTCGATTGGAGCGGAGCTGGTCGGCGTGGTCGGCAGCGGCTGCAATTCCTCGTTCCTGGCGGGAAACCAGATTTGGGCGACGATTGCGCTCCCTGTTCCTGGCGCAGGCCGTAGAATGACGTTGGCGGTGCGAACTGGCAAAGGCCCAGTTGGGTTTGGCGACTCCGGATGCGCGGCGAGCCGCCAGAACGCTTTCGCCACGCGGGGAGCCGCTGGGCCGAAGAGCAGTCCGCCGGCGACGAGCGCGCAGATCAGAGCGATCAATCCAGCTCGCGGCAAACGGCCGGAAGCGAAGGCGACGACAAGGCCCACGAGCGCCGCGAATATAAGAAACGCGCCGATGATGAACCCGACGCGGCCAACGAAACTTTCAAATCGAAAGTTAAGAATTCTCTCCATTAGGGTTCCTTAGTCGCGATGCCGCTCTGACGCGGCCCTCAAGCGGTCGCATCCTGCCGCGGTAAGGCGCCATGACGTAGGGCGTCGACCTCCTCGAGGCGCGGCTTGAGATATTCCGCCATGGCGCGGGCGCCCTCATCGCGAAACATTTCGAGATGCTTACCGGAAACCTTGTGGATGAAGAAGCGGCCCTTGACCAAGTCGGTCCAACCCATGTCGGGGCTTACGAATGTCGTAACGATTTCATCGCTGCGAAATTCGATCACATCACTCGCAGTCGGCTGAACCTTGTAGGCGTTGCGCGCTGTTAGCAAGGGACGAAGACGGACCCAATTTTCGTCCTCGATGTCCTGCCTGATCAATACGTACTCGTCGATCCGCCCGAGACGCGCCGCGAGCTTGAGAACGCCGCTTTTGCGGATCAGCCTGAATTGAGACAAAAACTCCAGCAGTGAGATCTTGCCTCGGCGTAAGAGAGTCACGCGGTCGCGAAAAAGCACGATGCGATAATTCAAATGGTAGATGAGCCTTTTTGGCCATGGAAGGGCTGCGAAATAACCTGGCGCCCAAACATCCGCGAGTATCAGGAGAGGCACGGATTCGCCTGCTTTTCTGAGTTGCTGCGCGCATTCATAGGCAAGCACGCCCGCAAGGCAAAGCCCGCAGAGAATGTAGGGACCATGGACCTGCGCCTCGCGAATTTGGCGGACATAGTCGGCGGCGATCTCTTCCAGGGTCCGTGCACGACCGGGATCGCCCCCAGAGGATTCGATCATGGGAAGGCAAAAAACAGGTCTGTCTGTGCCGATCTGTTTCGCCAGATCAAAATATAAAACGCCAGGGGCGATCACCGGATCATCAATGGCGATGATTGGCGTCCGGTCGCCATTTGGCTGAACTTTGAGATGTCGCGGCGCTTGCGTTGCGCTTTGCGATTCTGCCAATTGTGCAGCGAACTCGCGCAGGATCGGAGTCTGAAATAGGCGGACCGTATCTATTTTAACTCCAAACTCCGAGGCGATCCGGGCCATGAGGCGAACAGCCAGCAATGAATGGCCGCCAAGCTCGAAAAAATTTGAGGTCGGCCCAACGTCGGAGACTTTCAAAAGGTCGCGCCAGATCGCCGCCAGCTTCAGCTCGATATCGGTTTGGTTGGCGGCGACCTGCGCAGGGAGAGGCGCTGCAAACGTCACCGCAGGCGGCGGCAGCGCTTGATAATCGATCCCGCCGCGGGCGTTTCGGGGCAAAGCCAACAGAACGCTTATGCCCGGCCGCGCCATGCCCTTTGGCAATACGCTGTCCAGATAAACGCTGAGCTTTTCGGGCAAAGCCTCTAGCGGCGTGCGGCAGTTCGCGGCCGGCGTCACGAAGGCATACGGACGACCTTGTTCCGAATAGGCGCCTGCCGGCGCCGCGAGCGCGTCCATTACGTCCGGATTCTCTCGCAAGGCGGCCTCAATGGCCTCGAGGTCTTTGCGCGGTGCGGATGTGACGGCAAGATCCCTGACAGGTGGCGTCAGCGAGGAAACTTTCGCATCTGGACGCAAAACAGCAAATTCGAGAACCGACATCAGGAAATTCAGCAATCCTTCAGCCGTGCGCTTCTCGAACAGGTCCGGATTGTATTCCATCGCCATCCGCCAGCCACTTGGCCAATGAACCAAGAAAAAGAAAAGATCGTAGAACGCGCCAGCCGATAGCGAGGGCTGTCCGTGCAGGACAAACTCGCCATATCTCTTATGATCCATGACATCGCGCAGGACGGTAAAATTTATGGAAAAAAGCGGTGTGCGTTTCGGATCGCGCGGCGGGTTCAAGACTTCGACCAACCTGTCAAAGGGCATGCGCTGGTTGATTAGCGCATCCTGAACCGTTTTATTAGCCCGAGTTAAAAGCTCATCGAATGTTGGATCGCCTGATGCGTCGAACCGCATCACGAGATTATTGATGAACAAACCGATCATGTCTTCAAGATCTGGATCGTCTCGTCCCGCAATCTGGGTGCCGAAGACCACATCGTCTTCGCCAGAGTAGACACGTAACGTTGCGGCCATCGCCGCGCATCCGAAGGCGAATAAGGTCACGTTACGTTGGCGAGCGGCGTCCTCAAGTTTGTCGCTAAGTTCCGGTGGCAGGATTGCCGCCAAAATCTCGCCTTTGTAGCTTGGCGCGGCGGGCCGCTCGCGGTCGGGCGCGATCTCGAAATAGGGCGCCCCGCCCAGTTTGTTCTTCCAGTAGGCCGTCTCCCCCTCGAAACCGCTGCTGGCGAGATATTCTTTTTGCCAGAGGCAATAATCGCCGTATTGCAGGGGTAGCTCTGGCAAAACATAAGGCCGATTGGCGTTGAGCGCCGCCGCGATGACGCCAAATTCATTGGCGAGGATACTGATCGACCACCCGTCGAAAGCGACGTGATGAACAGTTACGAGCAGTACGGCATGCTCGCTGGAAAGGCGCAAGAACGTCGCCCGTATCGGCGGAGCGACGGAAAGAACGAAGGATTTGCGCGCCTCGCGCATTCCGTGCGCCAGGGCTTCCTTCAACCGCTCCGCCTCTGGCAGCATCGACAAGTCGATGACGGAAAGTTTGAAGTTCAGGTGCTCCACAACCTCCTGCATCGCTTCGCCGTCCCGTTCGACAAAGCGGGTCCGCAGGATCTCGTGCCGCTCGATGATCGCCTGGAACGCCTGCTCGACCAACGCCGGACTGAGTCGACCCGTAACCTCCCAACGCAGCGCTACATTTAGCGCCGGATTGCCAGGGTTCAGCGAATTGATGAACAAAAAGCGATTTTGAGATGCCGAGCACGGAAAAATAAGCGCGCCGCTCGCGGACGGCGCGGGCGCATCAGCCCACGCTGTCGCAGCTGAATGTTCAATTTCATTATCGCTGTGACGCGTCATCTAAAGATGCCTTGATTCGCGATTGCCGTCTGAAACTTTTCAAAGAAGGCGGCGCATCCGAATGTGCTTCCCCCGCGGGAGGCTCCTGATCCATTGCAGCCTGAGCCAACTCAGCGATTGTTGGAAACCGCATCAAATGTTTCGCTTCGAGGCCGATATCTCGAGCCATCATGCGCGATGCGATCCGGAAAACGTGAAGAGAATCGGCGCCAAGATTAAAAATGTTGTCGTGAATGCCAATTTCATCGATCTGCAACACCTCTCGCCAGATAGCGGCAAGCGTCTCTTCGATCGGCGACCGCGGCGCTGCGATAACCCTCTTTTCAGCGATGTGCGTCAATTCCGGACGCGGCAGAGACTTGCGGTCGAGCTTCCCGTTCGGCGTGAGGGGCAAGGCGTCGAGCCGCATCCAGACTGCTGGAACCATATAATCTGGCAGTCGCAGCGCCGCATGGGCGTTAAGGTCGGAGGATGCGACTGTCCGCCCCGGGGCCGCCACATAGTATCCGACGAGGCGCGACGTCCCGTCAGCGGCCTCCACAATAGAGGCCGCCGCAGCTGAAATCCCCGGAGCGGCGCGCATGACATTTTCGATTTCTTCGAGCTCGATGCGGAAGCCACGCAACTTGATCTGGGTGTCGGCGCGACCGAGCACTTCGATCGACCCGTCGGGCAGCCGACGCGCGAGATCGCCGGTTCGGTAAAGCCGTTGGGGGCCGCGTTTGTCGACGGCGATCGAAAGAAAAGCGGCCGCGTCGAGATCTGGTCGCCGGAAATAGCCGATCGCAAGACCGGCCCCGCCTATGAACAGATCGCCGATCACCCCGACCGGCGCCAGGCAGTGACCGCTGTCGAGGACGTGCAACTCCGTGTTCAGAACCGGCGCGCCAATCGTGATCGGCGCCGGCGCTGGCGCCACCTTGCCGATGCTCGACCAGATTGTCGTCTCGGTCGGACCATAGACGTTCCACAGCTCGCCATTGTTTTGCAGGAGCGTCTCGGCCAGATCGCGCGGCAGGGCTTCGCCGCCGCACAGCATCCGCAGTCCTGGGCGCGGGATAAATCCCGTCTCGATCAGGATGCGCCAGAGCGTCGGCGTCGCCTGCGCGATCGTCGCCTTACTTTTTTCGATGAGTTTCGCCAGGCCGAATCCGCCGCGCACATCGTCGCGGCTTGCAATGACGACCGACCCGCCGGTGATGAGCGGCAGGTAGAGTTCGAGTGCCGCAATATCGAACGAGATCGTCGTTGGAGCAACGAGAACGTCCCGAGGACCGGCACCGAGAATGCGGGCGATCGACCACAAAAGATTAGCGACCGAGCGATGTGCGATTTCGACGCCCTTCGGGATGCCGGTCGAACCAGACGTGAAGATGACATAGCAGGCGCGTCCGGCGTCCGCCGGAATGGCCGGGGGGGTCGCCGCACTGGCCGCGATGGCGTCCGCATCGGCGTCAATCCGCACCAATGGCGCGTCGATCGCCACGGCCTCCATGACCGCATTATCGCAAACCACCGCCGCTACGGCCGCGTTGTCGAGGACGAGGCGCAGACGCGCGGCCGGATGACTCGGATCCAGCGGCACATAAGCGCAGCCAGTCTTCATGACCGCCAACAGCGCAACCAGCATTTCGAGCGAGCGCTCCGTAGCCACGCCGATGCGGGCGGATGGATCCCTGACGATACTCCTAAGGTGGTTCGCCAGGCGATTGGCGCGCTGATCCAGTTCGCGATAAGTCAGGACTGCTTCACCGAAGCGCGCCGCGACAGCGTCCGGCGTCCGCGCCGCTTGCGAGGCGATGAGTTCATGCACGGGCCGGAGATCGAGATCCTCCGCCTCGGTCGCCTTGATATCTTTGAGAAGCGAGGACCGCTCGTCTTCCGACAACAAAGGCAGCGTCGAGATTGGCCGAGCCGGATCCGCCGCAATTTCGCGCAGCAACGTTCGGTAATGATCGATCCAGCGATCTATCGTCGCTTCGTCGAACAAGTCCTTTTTGTAGTCGCAGTCGATGCGCAGGCCGTCGTCCTGCTCGGTCAGGTTGAAGAACAGGTCGAAAATCACCGCCGCCTTCGGGTTCGATTGCGTCTCAATCTCGAGCCCCGGCAATTGAATCCGATCGCTTATTCGTTCGAGATTGAACTGCGTCTCGACCAGAGGACGGCGACCGGCTTCGCGTGGAAGCGCCATCTTGCGAACGAGGGCGCCAAGCGTGAAGCTCTGGTTTTCATAGGCCGCAAGCACAAGCTGGCGGGTCGCCGCCAGATGTTCGACCATGGTCGTCTCGTTGCTCCAGCGGCCCCGCAAGGGAAGAAAATTGACGCAATGGCCAACGAGGCTGTCGCCCTCGACGAGGGATTGTCCCGCGGCCGGAATGCCGACGACAACTTCATTCTGACTGGAGAGCCGCGCGAGCAGGACCTCGAACGCTGCGAATAGCCCGACGAAGAGGGTGCAGCCCTGGCGCGCCGCCGCCTTGCGGAATTGCTGGGTCAGCGCGGGATCGATCCGGCGCGTGACTGTCGCGCCGGCGAACGTCTTTTGCGCGGCCCGTGAGCGGTCCGTCGGCAGGTTGAGCGGCGGCGGCGGCGGCGCGAATTGCGGCAGCCAGAACGCATCGACGACGGCCGCCTCCTTTGCCTGGCGCGTGCGCTCCTCGGCGCCGTAGCTGGCGAAAGATGGCGCGGCCTGCAGATCCGCCGCCGCGCCGGAAACGGCGGCCTCGTAAAGCTTCGCCAATTCGCTGATGATGACGTTGAAGGACCAGCCGTCGCAAATGATGTGGTGCGCTGTCAGAACCAGGGCGTGATCGTCGCCTGAGAAACGCACCAGTTGCGCTCTCAGGAGGGGGCCGTTGACGAGGTCGAACGCCCTTCTCGCGTCATCTGCGAGGAGGTCGCGCCAGGCGTCTTGCGCCGTCAGTTCCAGATCGCGTTCGCTCAACTCCAGTCGTAGGGAAGGCAAGATCCGCATCCGCTCGCCATTCGCCTGAAAAACGGCGCGCAGAGCGTCGTGTCTGGCGACGACCTCGTTCAGCGCTTTGCTCAAGGCTTCACGATCCAGCGCGCCCCGAAGCCGCAGGGTGACCGATTCGTTGAAGGCGCACGAGGCCTCGTCCGAAAGCTGCGCGGAAAGCCAGATTTCGGTTTGCGCTTCAGTAAGTGGGAAATCGGTCTCGGGTTCCGGCCCAAATCCTTCTGGCGCCGGCAAAAACCCCGACTTCTGCATCGCTATGATGGAGCCCTCGAAGGCTTCGGCTATGGCTGCGACGTCAGCCTCGCTATGGGCTGTCGTGAGGAAGCAGGGATAATGCTCCTGCACATAGACACCGCGTTCGAGCATGTGCGGATAGAACAGGCTGGCGTAACGCGATGCGTTGCCAAGGTTGAAGAAAAACAGGCTGCCGAAGGTCTCGATGTGAAAGTCTAGTCCGCGGCTGCGCACGAAATCGCTGAGGCGCTTGACGAGCGTCGCCGTTCGCGCGTTGACGCTTTCCTGCAGGGACGGTCCCGCCTCCTTCAGATGGTTCAAAACCGCCCACACGGCCGCCATCACCAGCGGATGGCGCACAAATGTTCCAGCGAAAAAGGTCATCCCGGTTTCGGGATATGAGTCATCCCCATAGTTCCAAGCGCCGCCGTCAAGCGCGTCCATAAACGCCGCGTTGCCGGCTAGAATACCGACGGGAAGACCACCGCCAACAACTTTGCCATATGTCGCCATATCCGCCTTGATCCCGAACAACGCCTGCATACCGCCAGGATGCATACGGAATCCTGTCACCACCTCGTCGAAGATCAGAGCAGCGCCAGACGCCTCTGTGACAGCGCGGATTTCCTTGAGGAACGCGACGGGCCGAAGCTCCGGATGACGGCTTTGCACCGGCTCGACCAGAACGGCGGCCAGCGTGTCCGCACGGGCGCGAATCCAATCGAGGGATTCCGGCGCGCCATAGGGCAGTACGATCATGTTTTCGACGGATTCGGTCGGAATGCCCGCCGCTGCGGGCATCGCGCGCGCGACGCCCGAACGCAGCGTTCCCTTGACCAGCACCTCGTCGAACTGCCCGTGGTAGTCGCCAGTGAAGGTTGCGATCACGTTGCGGCCGGTCACAGTGCGCGCGACGCGCATCGCCGCCATCACAGCTTCGGATCCCGTATTGCAGAAGGTTACGCGCTCGTTGCCGGTCAGTTCGGAGAAAAGAGCCGCGACGCGACCGGCCAAGGCCGATTGGGGGCCGATGGCGAAACCCTTTTTCAATTGCTCCGCTACGGCTTCGACGACGAACGGCGCCGCATGGCCGAAGAATGTCTGGCCATAGCCGTTGACGAGATCAATGTAGGCGTTGCCGTCGACATCGTAGATCCGCGAACCGCTCGCGCTATCGCTGACGATTGGATAAACGAGGTCTTTCCATTCCGTGCGGAATCCGGCGGCGGCGCGCGGATCCGCGAGAACTGGCCGGTACTGCGCTGTTACGCGCTTGGACTCGGCGGTCCGCTGGTTGAATCGCGCAGTGAACTCCTTGAGCGCACGCTGCTGCGCCTCACTCATCTCCGCTGGCGGCGCAGAGCGAGCCGCAGCGAGCATCTCCAGCCTCGACTTCGGTTCTTCTGGCGCTGGCGCTTCGGAGCGAGACGGCGCAAGCGCGCCAGACGGAGGCGCAGGCGGCTCCGCGGGCTGCACTGCGAGCGGCGTCGGGAAATGAGAAGGCGATCCGCGCAGGGCCTCCAGCTGCTGCGTCATGAGTCGGCTAACGAAATCGAGTTGGTCCCGAATCACTTGCTCGACACCAGTTGATCCGGCAGCGGCAACGCGCAGAGCGGGCGCCGATCCGACCATGGCGGTTTGCGGAGCTGAAGGAGCCGTCGTCGGCGCCGGTTGCGCGGCCGGCATTGGAGCAGGAGTCTCGATTGTTCCGACCCGCGCTTCCGGCGGCAAGTTCGCCTCGATATGCGCGACGAGCGCTGGAATCGTCGATAGATCGCCAAGCAGCTGTCGGAATGTCAATTTGGTTTTGAATTCGCGTTGAAGCTGCTGCGTCGCCTGGCTGAGGAAAAGGGAATCAAACCCCATTTCGAGGAAGGTCGTGTCCGGAGCGATGTTGGCGACTGGCTCGCCTGACAGATTCTCGAAAAGCTGCACGATGCGGCTGCGCAGCTCCTGCGTCGTTTCGCGTTGAGCAGCGGATTGTGTCGGTGGCGCCGTGCCGGGAATCGGTGACATCTGCATAGGAATCTCGGGGAAGATAGGTTCGGGCGGCAATGAAGTAAAAGAAATTTGCTCAACGTAGCTTGAGGCGGGCTGCCCTTGACGGGCGGGCGCGCCCGACGGAACCTGGGCTCCGCCGACAACATGATTTGCACCGAGGCGCTCCGAGGGAGGCGCGTCAATCCAGTGACGGACGCGCTCGAACGGATAGGTTGGCAAGGGAATTCGGCTTCGCCTGGAGTCGGAATGCACGCCGCGCCAATCGATCTCAACGCCGGCGCACCAAAGCTGCGCCATCGAGCGGGCCATGACGTCATTGTCGGAGGATTCGCGTTCGGCGTCCGGCAGCGAGGCGAGAACGGATACCGGCGCGCTTCCCGCTCCCCCTTGGCGCGCAAGTGTGGAGAGCGTCACGCCGGGCCCCGCCTCGATCAAGATAGGATTGGACCCCGCGTCCCTGAGAAGCGTTGCGAGCCCCGTGGCGAACCGCACTGGCGCGCGGCAATGCGCCGCCCAATAGTCTGGCGAGGTCGCCTCCGCGGACGTGAGCCAGCCGCCGCTCATTGATGAAATCAGACGAATTTTTGGAGGCGCGAGGCGAATGCCAGCGAATTTTTCGCGCAGGGCCGCGGCGGCCGGATCCATCATCGGCGAGTGGAACGCGTGCGAGGTATGCAGGCGTCGCGTCATCACGCCGCGCGCTGAAAGTTCGGCGTCAAGGTCGGCGATGGCGCCGTCAGGACCGGCGGCGACGCAGAGCCTCGGGCCGTTGATGGCGGCGAGAGCGAGAGGATCGCGCAGGAAGGGCGTTAATTCGGCCTCCGGCAGCCGAACGGCCATCATGGATCCGCGCGGCATATCCTGCATGAGTCGGCCGCGCGCGGCGATGAGGCGCAGCGCTTCTTCGTGCGAAAACACGCCCGCGAGGCACGCGCCAACGAATTCGCCGACGCTGTGGCCGATCATCATATCCGGCGCGACGCCGAAGCTGCGCCAGAGCGCGGCGAGCGCAAAGCCAACTGCAAAAAGCGCAGGCTGCGCGATTTCTGTCGCCTGCAGAGCTTCCGGATCGAGCCTTTCACCTTTTGCGCCATAGAGCAGGGCGCAGAGATCAGCTCCAAGCACGGGCCGCAAAATCTCCGCGCTGCGGCGCATACTCGCGGCGAATGCCGCCTCGGTCCGGAAAAGGTCGCTTCCCATCCCAGGATATTGCGCGCCCTGCCCCGGAAACATGAAGGCGAGCGTTCGCGACGGGAGGGGCTCGCCGGATACCAAGCCTAATCCCGAATCCAGCGCCACGGCCGCGGATTCGTTATCAAGAACGGCGGCTGCCGCGCGATGGCGGAAAGCCCGGCGCCCGACTTGCGTCGTGAATGCGACATCGGCGAGCGGCAATTGCGGATGGGATCTCAAATGAGCCGCGAGATTGCGCCGCGCTTCCGCCAGAGCGGGAGCGCTTCGCGCCGAAACGCAGATGATCTGCACCGGCCGAACGCTCGCCTCGGAAACTGCCGGGGGAGCCTCCTCCAGCACGACATGGGCGTTGGTGCCGCCGACGCCGAAGGCGCTGACGCCAGCTCGCCGAGGCCCCTCGCCCGCCGGCCAATCGCGCCAGTCGGCATTGACGTAAAAAGGGCTGCCGTCGAACGCGATATGTGGATTTGGCGTTTCGAAATGAAGCGTACCGGGCAATTGCCGGTGCTCAAGCGCAAGCACAGTTTTGATAAAGCCGGTGACGCCGGCAGCGGCGTCAAGATGTCCGACGTTCGGCTTCACGGACCCTAGCGCGCAAAAGCCGATATCGTCGGTGCTGGCCCGGAAAGCGCGGGTTAGGCCTGCAACTTCAATCGGGTCGCCGAGCGGCGTCGCCGTCCCGTGACATTCGACGTAACTGATCGATCGCGCCTCGACTTCGGCATTCGCCAGCGCCGCCGCGATCGCCTCCGATTGCCCGTTGGCGCTCGGCGCCGTGAAGCCCGCCCGCGCCGCGCCATCATTGTTCAATGCCGAACCGCGGATCACCGCAAAGATATGATCCCTGTCGGCGATTGCGTCTTCGAGGCGTTTCAAGAGAACCACGCCGGCCCCGCTGCCAAAAACGGTTCCATCCGCCTTGGCGTCAAACGTGCGGACGCGCCCGGTCGGAGAGACCATGGCGCCTTCGACCGCGAGATAGCCGCGGCGCTGCGGCAAAGTGATGGAGACGCCGCCCGCCAGGACCATGTCCGACTCGAAGAGCAACAGACTCTGGCAGGCCTGGGCGATGGCGACGAGCGATGTCGAACAGGCCGTCTGCACTGTCATCGCCGGACCGCGCAGGCCGAGCTTATAGGCTACACGCGTCGCCAACACATCGGGCAGGCCGCCGATTAGTTCGCCGTAGCCGCCGACCTGATAATTGCTTGTATAAAGCTCGATCCCGGCGCGATCCTGGAGAACATTGCGAAGGAGATAGGTGCTCATGCTGCAGCCGGCGAAGACCCCTATCGCTCCTTTGTAGTTTGCAGGGTCGTAGCCTGCGTCCTCGAGCGCCTGCCATGCGCACTCGAGAAAGACGCGGTGCTGCGGGTCGGTAAGTTCGGCCTCGCGCGCATTCATCGCGAAAAAACCGGCGTCGAAGCCTTCGATGCCGTCGAGGATCGAGCGTGCTCGGACAAAATTCGGATCGCTGCGGACGCTCGCATCGAAAGCGTCTTCGAGCTCCGACTGAGAAAAATGGCTGATCGAGTCGACGCCCATTCGCAAATTGCGCCAAAAAGCCGCGACATCGGCTGCGCCAGGAAATCGTCCGGCCATGCCGATAACGGCGATGCCCTGCAAAGGGGCGCTGATGGCGTTTTCTTTCATGATGCGGAAGTCGCGCGGCGGTGTGAGGCGCGCCTGAGCGCCTCCGCCTGGCGTGTCCTGCGGCTATGATGGTCGCCGATGGCGAGTGGCTCGCCCGCCGGTTCAGCTCGCACGTGCGCCGCAGTCTCGATGCCTTGTAAATGGGCCGCGAGCGAATGGATCGTGGTGTATTCAAACAGCGCGGTCATCGGGACGTCGCGTTGAAAGCGCGCCTTGATTTCCTGCTGCAGCAACATGACGTCCAGCGAAGATCCCCCGAGATCAAAGAAATTTGTGTCGAGGCCAACGGAATTAATCATCAAAAGCCGCCCCCAAATCCCGGCGAGCGCCGCTTCTATATCGTTCGACTTTTCGGTCGGCTCGGGCGAAACTTTCGCAACTTCCTCCAAACCGAGGAGCGCCGAGCGATCGACTTTGCCGTTGGCGGTGCGAGGCAAATCCGCCAGCAGAATAAAACTTCCCGGCACAAGATAATCGGGCGTGGTCACGAGCATGTTATGCCGTAATGCGAAAGCGTCGACCGAAGGACCGGCTGCCACATAAGCGACGATTTGGCGTGTTCCATCTGTGCGCGAGCGCACCAGTGCGGCCGCGTCGCGAACTCCGGGGAGGCGACGCACCAAGCCCTCGACCTCGTCGAGTTCAACCCTCTTTCCAAGAATCTTCACCTGACGATCGGCGCGACCGACAAACTCGACGACGCCGTTTGCGCCTTGCCGGACGAAATCGCCCGTCCGGTACATGAGACGCCGAGGCTCCGAGACAAATGAATCGGGCAGGAACTTATCCGCCGTAAGATCGGGCCGGTTGAGATAGCCGAGCGCGACGCCATCGCCGGCTGCGAACAATTCGCCTTGTTCGCCATGCGCGACGCGCCGAAGTTCCTGATCCAGCACATAAATATGCGTGTGCTCGATCGGCTGTCCGATCGGAATGGCGGCGTCGGCGCTCGTGTCGCGCGGAATCTCGTAGCAACAAGTGAAAACAGTGTTCTCGGTCGGCCCATAGCCATTGACGAGCCGGCAATCGGGCAGCGCGTCAAGAACACGCCGCACATGGCGCGGCGATAGCACGTCGCCTCCGGCGACCAACTGGCGCAGGGGGCGCAATATATCGAGCTGATGATCGACGATGGCGTGAAAAAGGCTGGCGGTGAACCAGGCGGTCGTCACGCTGTGTTTTCGGATCGCCACGCCGATCTCGTCGAAGCTGGGATGCGGCGCCGCAACGACCGCGAGCGCCGCACCATTCAGCAGGGCGCACCAAATCTCGAAGGTCGACGCATCAAACGTGAGCGGCGCGAACTGAAGGATGACGTCGTCGCCGCCAAGATTGAAAAACCGGCTAATGGCGAGGCGCGTAACGCCGCGGTGAGGCACCATAACGCCCTTCGGCTGCCCAGTCGTTCCCGACGTGTACATGACATAGGCGAGATCGTCGCCCGCGACGGACTCCGCGAGCGACGTCTTGCTTTCGAGCGCGATGGACGGCGCATCGGAATCAATCAGGATTGTTGGCGCCGCCCACGGCAGGCGCGGCGCTGCGCCCGCGGAACCCGCGGCCTGAGATTGGAAGCCGGAAACAAATGACGATGCGGAAACAACCACGACCGGCGCGGCGTCGGAACTTATAAAGGCGAGTTGCTCGGCGGGGCTGTCTGGATCGAGCGGCGCGAACGCCGCGCCAGCCTTCAAGATGCCGAGCATGACAACAATCGATTCCATCGATCGAGGCAGAAGAAAAGCGACGATGTCGCCTGGCCGTACGCCTCTTGACGTCAAATACCGCGCGAGCTGATTGGAGTTTTGATCGAGGTCCGAATAGGAAAGGGCGGCGTCCCCGCACTGAACCGCAGGTTCGTCGCCTCTGCGGCGAGCGACTTCCGCGAAATATGAATGGATCGACCGGCCCGGGTCGAATGTGTCGGAAGCACATTCCTTCTGCGACGGATCAAATTTGCTAAACATTGCCAAAGCGTCCCGATGTAGATGGTTGCGGTGAAAACTTTCGAGATCAACGCGAGGAACAGATGGGGAGCATGCGTCGGCTCATCCAGCAAGAATAGCATTTCCGATTTTCGGCCATCACTTCCGTGAGCGTCGCAAGCTAAACCTACCCCGCAGGCGCCACAGAACGCCGGGGGTGACGATCTCCCAGGCGAAATGTCCGCCTTTGTAAAAACCATCAATGTTCAGCATACGGGTTCAGGTCCTCCAGAAGCGAGTTCGCGCCAAATATGCCTCGCCGCAGCGCCAAACGGACCGCCTATCTTAGGTTTATGGGTTCCATCCCAGCTGTATCTCACTTTTTCGAAATGCCACCGCGTCAGAAATCACGCTTGTTTGGCTTGCAAACTGTACGTTTGAGAAGAGTTCTCGCGTTCTGGCGCAAACGGGGCATAAACTTTAGCCACACGCTCCGTGAGGTTAAACTCGTTCGCCCTCGCTATCGCGCCGCGGGATAGCTGCGCCAATAAGGACGGCGAATTGAGCGCCTCGTAAATCTGGTCAGCCAGCTGCACCGCAACCTCGGACGTTGTGAGGCCGCCGGTTTTTGCGATGATGCCGGAACGCAGCGTTACGATGTCCTTTGGTCCACCAAGATCAAGGCAAGCCACGGGCATCCCGCGCGACAGCGCTTCGAGCACGACGCAACTCGAGCTATCATGCAAGCTTGGAAACAAAAGAAAGTCGTGGCTGTCATAAAGGCGCAAAAACGCATCCTGCGGCATCCGGGAAATGAAATCGACATTCCCGCCTAACTTCCTTTGAGCGACGTCGCCTCTTAAACGGGCCTCTTCCGGGCCGTTGCCGACGATCGTCAGGCGCACGTCAGGAATCCGCTCCACGAGGGCGGCCATCGCCTCAATCGCGATATGCACGCCCTTCCAATACAATAACCGTCCGGCATAGAGGAGCCTCGGTGGAGACTGACGCTGGGACCGAGGCGACCCTATCTCTTTTTTCTGAACCCCCAACTCCATCAGGACGCGGGTTTTCTCCCGAAGAGCGGGGCTCAGCAGATCTCGAGTATCCGTCGTCTTGGCAAAAATCACCGCCGCATCGTGGAGGCCTCGACGAACGATGGGATTCAGCTCAATCGTAGCGTTCGAAAAGTCACGCAAACTCTCCAGGACTCTACCTTTGATTGGCAACCGATCCCGCAGAGACCGCGGCGAGCTTTCGCCGCCGCCGACGGGCCCGACGATGAGCGGCGCTCCGAGCGACCCCAAAAATGTGGGCGCTCTTACGCCGCCCCATGTAAGATGATGAACGATATCAAATCCAACGTCGCGGTGCAGCGCTCTCGCGGCCCGCAATGCAGCCCTTTGCCACAATAGATTATACGTTCGTTCCCATTTCGGCTCCTGTCCCTGTTTCAGAGACCAGTAACGAACTTCGGGAAAAATCCAACAAATCTTTTGGAGAGATGCATCGTCGCGCTTGGCGGCCGCGATCGAATCCCGATGCGCCGGCGAGACAAGCACCCAAACTTGATGACCGAGCTTATTCGCCTCGGTCGTCCAGTTCCAGCCGACACCATGTTCGGAGCCCCGATTTGGGGCGCAGGCATACGCCGAAATCAATAGCTTCACGGCCGCGGCCTCCATTTCGGAGAGAAGAGAGCGTGTGCCGCCGCCTGCGGCGCGAGCATGAGTTCGATGCGCATCGCCTGTCGCTCACCAGTTTCGCGGGTAGGATTTCAACCCTGTGAGTTGCCGCACTGCGCAGGCGGCGAAATACGCGTTGTCAACGATATACCGATGCGCCAAGCGCCGCGGCTCGCTAAGCAGCCGGAACAACCATTCAAAACCCGTCTGTTGTATCCAACGCGGCGCCCGTGGTTTTGTTCCGGCATGGAAATCAAAGGCGGCGCCGACTCCGATCAGCGCGGCCGCATCTATTCTGCCTACGTGCGATGCCATCCATTTTTCCTGTTTCGGCATCCCGATGCCGACCCACACAAAATCTGGACGGGCTTCGTTGATCGCGGCGACCTCAGCGGCGTCTTCCTCCGCTGTCAGCGGTCGAAACGGCGGCGATATGCTCCCCACGACGTTGAGGCCCGGAAATTGGTGGGTGAGTCGCGCGACCAGTTGCGCGACGACCTGCGGACTGCTGCCATAAAAGAAATGGCGGTGCCCGCGTGCCGGCCCGCGCGCGCACATGGCTTCGAGCAGGTCCGGCCCGCAGACCCGGCTCGCATGCGCCGATCCCGCGAGTCGGCACCACCATACGAGCGGCATTCCATCCATCGTCGCAAGCCCGGCTCGATTGAGCGCGCTGCGCACCATGGGGTCCTTTTGTGACATCACGAGCCCATGAACGGTCACACAGCACACATAGTCGCGCTGCTTATGTTCCCGCCATTTTTCGAGCGTCGCGACGGTCTCATCTAGATTGATTCCCGCCACGCCGACGCCGAGCATATTGACTCGCACATCGACCGCGGCAGCGGCGATCCGCTCATCTCTTGGCTGATCAAAATGCGATATGCTCACCGTGTAATCTCCTCACTTCCGGTTCAGGCGCCTTCTTAGATCCGCATGCTAAAGCAGGTCTGCGTGCAACAGAGCCAAACGATCGCGATAGCCGCGCACGTCAAACTTCTCGAGAAAGCGGCGCCGCGCGCCAGTCCCGAGCCGTTCCCGCAACCCCTCGTCGTCAATCACACGCGCCAAGGCGTCGGCTAGCGCGACGACATCCCCGGCTGGGACGAGAAGCCCTGAAAGGCCGGGCTCGATAACTTCGGTATGCGCACCGACAGGGGTGGCGATGACGACGAGCCCAAAAGACAGACCTTCGAGCACGGCCATCGCCAGTCCCTCGGCATGAGAGGGAAGAACGAGAACGTCGGCCTTGGCGCTCAATGCCTTTACGTTCGCCTCGTCGACCCAGCCCGGAAAACTCACCCGCTCCGAGATGCCGAGGCGCTCTGCAAGTTCCCTGAACTCGTCGAGCGAGCCGCCGCCGGCGAGCGTGGCGCGCCAAGCCATGGACTTCAGCAAGGGACTGGCGAGCGCCTGCAGCAGTTCAGGCACCCCCTTTCGCGCGCTTAAATGACCGAGGAAAAGCAGCTCACACGCAGTCTTCGGCGCATGCGCCGCTTTCAATTCCAGCCCGGGATCGGGAACTGCGTTGTGCAAGACCATAACCTTGTCGGGCGGCAATTGAAGCAAGCTCGACAAAAGCTTCTGGTCTCGGCTCCCCAGCACCACGACTTTCGCCGCGCCGCGAAACATTTGCTCAATTTGCTTCTGCATCCATCGGCCGCGCCGACGGTACTCGTCGGCGTAATCGTAGTCATGGACGTGGAGAAGATAGCGCAACCCGATTGCGCGCGCGAAGGTGGCAAGGACGACTTTACGGATCGTACTGCCTCGCCCGGTGATGTTGATATGAGCCACACATGGTCTGCTGGAAAGGCGCGCCCACAACAGGCGCGCCATCGCATTTGTGAGGAACAGCGCGGACCAGAAAACATAAAGGGGTGAGGAGCCGAGAAACCAGGGACCGCGCGAATCGACTACCCGATAAGCGACGCCATCATTATGCGCTCCCTGCACGCGCAGAAAATACCCCATTTGACGGCCGATTCCCCCACCGTGTTCCAACCCGCCCGGGATCACTACAAGGACAGTGCCGCCGCGAAAATCGGTTCGCATGCCTGACCTAGCCGCAGTATTTTCGATTGGCAGCTTTCGGCTGCAACCGCGACGAATGTCGTCGGGCGTCGTAACCAAATGCGTGCCGCAAGAAGGCGACGGCAACTCTCGGGGCGCCAGAAACAGCTGACATTTTTTCATCACCGACAACAATCATTTGCTCTCAATTGCTTAAAAAATCGAAGAAACAGGCAGCCACCGACATCCAAAGCCAGACAATATCCTAATCCGCTATCTATTTTTTAATCAGTGCGCTAACGCACACAAACTACTCTTGTCCTTGCGTGATCGCAACAAGGCGTTGCAGAAAAGGCACATGTGATCAATGTTGGTTAACAATAACCGTCATAAACATGCAAGGTTTTATCACTCTGTTCTCTTGTCCCAAGTGTTAAGTCCTAGCCACCAAGCCTCCACGGGATCTCTATTCTCCCACCATGATAGCGGCTCCGTTCAACCCCAAGACGCCCACACGTCGCGGTGTTTTTCATTCGGGTTGCCGCCGCCCATCGTCACCACCGCAACCAACAAGCCTGACCGTAGCAGACGTGGAGGACGTTACGCGCGGAGCATCCCCTATTATGGAATTCGGCTCGATGCAGGGGCTATGCTGAATGATTTTCTGTCTCGCAGTCGGCGGAGAAGCGGCTCCGGCGAGAGCCAATATCCGATAAACGGGAGAATATGCGAGATCCGCGGCGAGCCGAACCTGAACGCTCGGTAAATCAACAGGAAAAATGCCGAATACGTCCGCGCCTTCGCCGCCCTCGACCCAACAACGCAAAGACAAAAGCCGCTATACGCTCGCCGCGTGACTAGTGACCTAATGCCGTCGATCCAAACGAGAGAGTCCCGCCAGCTGCCATTGGTGCTAAGCGACGGGCGCTGCTCTTCGGAGTAGAGGATGACAAGGATTTCCGGCGCCATTTCAATGCGTACTCCCAACTGCTTGGAAAGACGTAGAATGAAATCCCAGTCGTCATGGGGGGAGTTGACGTTGAAACGGACTTTGTCGAAGAGAGAGCGGGGCATCAGATAACTTGAAGTCTGAATGAAATTCGTCGACCCGAAAAGCGAGCGCCGGTCGAACAAATATTCGTCAAGTGGAACGGAATTGTCGTAGGCGACTAGAGGGCGGGTAAAGCTCGCGGTTGGCGTCACCACGCGACTGAGGCAACTGACGAGAATCGCGTCCCGGCGGGAAGCAAATGCGAGCTGCGTCTCGATCTTTCCCGGCAGCCACTCGTCATCATCGTCTAGAAAAGCAAGCCACTCCCCTATCGCATGATCGGCGCCAACGTTGCGCGCGCCCGCCGCCGTCAAAGAGCGCGGATTGACGATGACGCGCAGCCGCGGATCGTCTATCGACCCGAGTGCGGCAATCGTTTCTTCGTCGGGACCGTCGACGACGACAATGGCCTCAAGCTTTTGATAGGTCTGCCTGAATACGCTTGAAAGCGCGCGCAAAACCAGCTTCGGCCGACGTATCGTCGGGATCACGACGGAAACCAACGCCATCTCTCAAATCTCCCGTGCGAGGCCATGATCCCGGAGATCGCATGTCGCCTCTCAGTTTTTCAGCGCGCTGCTGAATATTCTCGAACACCCCAACTCTGATGCGCCCATTCGCGGCGCGCACCGGCTTTTCCGCCGGCTGGGCCACAGGGGGAGAAGCTGACCTTGTATGCCGGCCCTGGTCGCGCTTGGCGGCGCAAGATCGGATCTTCCTAGCGTCAGCTGGACCTTCATCGGAGCGCGCTTTTCCGTCACTGCGGCGCTTTGCGAGGTGCGCAAGCGCACAAATCCATACAAATGCCGCCAAAGCTGTGGTCGCATCAATCATTATTGACCGCTGACGCGTTGAGATCCAAATAAGCAACCTTTTCGTCGACTTCCCGCGTTAGGCGAGAATCGTAGCGAGCGTCGACGTGCGGGCCGGATCAGGCAGAGCGTTCATAATATTTTTCAGCATCAGTAAAGTATTTACTGTAATCGTGCCCATATGACTTAACCGCGGGCAAATTTACCTTATTAAGAACGGCGCCTATCAGGTTGCCATTGTTTCGAGTGATGCAGTCAATCGCCTTAAGAACGAGTTCGCGATCGGTCTTGTTCCATTCAATAAGAAGAATTGTTTTGTCGGCCATGCTCGCTATGACCGCGGCGTCCGACACTGGCAAAACAGGCGCGCTGTCGAGAAACACAAGATCATATTGCTCTGCGGCAAACTCTAACACCTTGCTCATTCGAGCGGAACCGATGAGATCGAGCGAGCTTTTGTCAGCGGCGCCGACTGGCACGACCGTCAATGACGAACGGTATTGAATATGGGCGATCTCCTGCCATTCCGCGCGCCCCGAGAGCAGCTCGCTGAGACCTTTTGCCTTTGTAAGGTGAAACAGTTTCGATGTCATCGGACGACGAAGGTCGCAATCGATCAGAATGACGCGGGCGCCCGAGAGGGCCGCCGACAAAGCGAGCGACGCTGCGAGGGTTGACTTGCCTTCGCCTGGAATCGTTGACGTGATCTGAATAACTTTAGGGGCCTCGTCGTTGTCCATCCGCCGCAAGCCAAAGCGGATTCCGCGCAACGATTCGGCGAAATGGGAAAACTGATTCCCAAGCAGGTACTTGAGAATGTCAATGTCAGCTTGCTCCCGCTGGCCATCGTCGCCTTTTTGAAGAGGGCCGCTCGTCAGTAGCGGAATGCTCGCCAACATGGGCAGGCGCAGCGTCTGTTCGACTTGCAGGGGGGTGATGAACGTCGACGCCCGCATACGATCAGGGCTAAAAGCTTCGGCCGCGAAGGCTCCGCCGGCGCCCAACAACAGGCCTACGCCCACAGAGACGCAGAGAAAGATCGGAAGCTTGGGGAAACTTGGCTTGTCCGGAACCCGCGCGTTTTCGAACATGCGCGCCTCCGGCTCTTGCAGCGTCTGACTTTGTTCCAGTTCCTTCAGCTTATTCAGCGCCGTAGCGTAGACTATGCGGTTGGCTTCGGCGGCGCTCTGCGCTTCGCGCAGTTTAGCCTCCCCGCCGCCATCCGATCCGCCAGCACCCGTAAGCTTCTTAAGTTGCTCCTTCAGGGCGGCTACATTGTTGCTGGAGGATGCGTAATCATTTTCGAGATTGGCGATGATGCGCCCCACCTCTGCGTCTATCTGAGCCGCGTTGGCTCGGCGCGCCTCCTCCATGCGAATAGCATCGGGGCGGGGCGACGCATATCCGCCCTGCGACGGCAAGGGCTGCATTTCAGCCAGTTTACGTAGAATTTCCGATTGCTGCAGGCGTAGTGACGAGATCACGGGCGATGCCATGACTTCCGGAAGACCTTCAAGATTGCCGCCAGATTGCTGGACGCGGTGAGCTTGATCCACCTTCGCCTGCTTTCGCGAAAGTTCGGCCTCAGCTACGCCGATCACGCCATTGAGATCCGTAATCTGCTGGCTCGTTACCGTCGATGCTCCGCCAGAATCGGTCGCCGTCAATCCATATTTGCGGCGAACGTCGAAAACAGCTTCCTCGCTGCGGATTAATTCCTTGCGCATCTCTTCGACACGCTCGGCAAGCCACGCGGAAGCGCGAACCGCGGCATCGTGCCTAGCCTGAATCTGATCGTTCAGATAAGTCTCGCTAATGGCCTGCGCCAGATGAGCCGCCTTCACCGGATTGCTGGTGGTGACTGAAATGTCAATGACGTAAGTTACGCCTTGGCGCGCAACCGATGTTGCCTTTCCTAACCGTTCCACAGCCACCTCAACGGGATCCACTTGCTCGGAGGTGGAGTGTCCGAACAATTTCGATATTGCGGTCGCCAGCATGCTCGGAGGAGCCGGCCCGAACTCGGGGTCATCGTAAAGTTTTTCAGCCCTGACCACCCGCTCCAACAGCGTATCCGACTGGATGACCGCCGCAATGGCGCCGATTTTAGCGGCGTCAACAACGACGGCCATGCCAAAGTCCGTTCCCGGCCCGATCGCCCCGGGCGTTTTCGGCTCAATGATAATAGCCGCAGTGCCCACGTAGCGCGGCGTCTGCAGCGAAAAAATGCCAAAGCCAATCATCGTCGCAAGCAAAGCGAAGCCAGCAATAATCCACCACCGCCGGGCGAAAATCCTCAAAATGTTTTGAACGCCAAAAGCACTGGCTTCCGACGGCGCCTGGGCCACGTCGCCCCGCCAATCGTCACCCGGCGTATAATTACTCATCGCCACCTCAATTTATATTACTTAGAGCGCTGCCGCCCAGAAAAACTCTGCCAAAATACTTTCGAATTAATTTTAACTATGGGTAAAAATGAAATCAAGGCCCGAATGGAGAATTCGATCCGTCCTAATCATCTCACAAGAAGCGGCTTTCCGTCTGGCCTAAGCTGCCCTTGCCGACGTAAACATAGTTCATACCGAAAAATGGTAGCGCACGCAATTTTTGACAGCACGCCGCAGTTCGTATGGGGTTCTTTGCGTTACCCTCAGTCACGCAGAAGTGTTCAGAACCGCGTCGCAAGTCGCCGCGTGACGAGGAAGCTCCGACAAGCTTGCTTCGACGTGGGATTTTGACTGGCTGCGACGGCGCAAGCATCAAGGTCGGATTCATCTACAGCGCGACAGCGTTGAGCAGCGAGATCCGTCAGTCTGTCGCCGGCGCTATTGGGCCGGCCTACTCAACCGTTTCCACCCACTGGCGCGTCTCGGCCCGGTTGCGCCTCGACGCCGGCCGCGTCGAAGGCCTTCGGCAAGGCCGCATCCAGCCTCATTGCGCCGACGCCCGCGAACGCCCCCCCCCCGCCGCCAAAGGCGACGCGCCGCACGGTAATCCGGTGTGCAAATGACAATTTGCAGCTTCGTTTCAAAACCCTATCAAGCCAAAAGCGCAATCTAAGCAATGCAGGCAACGCAAAGTGACGCGGGACAACAAAACCGTGTTCCAATTCAGCGAGGCCCGACCGCTGTCATTTCACTGCCGTCATTTGATAATCGTCATTGCGCGCGCCGCATGACCGGCTAAGCTCGAAACACTGGAAGTCGTACTCAGATTATTTTTAACAATAGCAATGATGCCATAATGTATTTTGGAGTATTAGTCATGCTAATACATCGATCGTTAGCTCGCTACACAATAACAGTTGGCACGCAAGTGCTATATTATGGCATTCTTGCCGTATTTCTGAGCGCCGCAGCGTTGATTTTGCCGGAGTATTCCTACGCTGCAAACATAACTGTCACCGTGAACGCGTTGACCGCCACCCCGGCTACAGTACAGGCGGGGCAAACGATAGTCTTTTCCGCAACTATGACGGCAAGCCAGAATGCCTCGAATTACCCCGTTGAATTCTCGGTCCCCGGCAAGGATACAGTGTTCTTTTTATCCTTCACTGCAGGCAAGCCGGTAACAGAAACTTTTAGCTGGACCGTGCCGGCCAGCACGGCGCCCGGAAGCGAGACACTCATCTTGGGCGTCTATAGCCCATCATGGCAGGTTCCCGCGCTGGCCTACGCGTCGACCAAATTTAATGTTTCCGCCGCCCGCCCGGTTAACAGCCAGTTGCCTGTCATCAGCGGCACCGCTCAGGTCGGCAAGCTCCTGACCTCGTCGACCGGCGTCTGGACAAACGCAACGTCTTACGCATACCAATGGGCCGGAAATGGAGCGGCGATAACGGGCGCAACGGCGTCAACATACACCCCTGGAACGACGGATGTCGGGCACACACTGACGGTCACCGTCACGGCGACGGGACTTGGCGGCTCGGTGTCAGCGACAAGCGCTGCAACTGTTCCCGTCGTAGCGGCCGCAAGCAGCGCGCCTCAGAAACCGGGTCCGAGCGCGGACCTTTTCAATAAGCCATACTATAGTTGCGTCCGTAATTTTTACGTTGCATCAAACGGCGCAGATACGAATAAGGGCACGTCGTCGAGCGCGCCATGGCTGACTCTTCAGCATGCTAACGATACTGGTCTCGTGGCCGGCGACTGTGTGAACGTCCTGGCCGGAACCTACAGCGGCGTTTCAATTAGCCGGGGCGGCAATCTCGCGTCCTCGACTGGTTATGTCACCTACCGCTGTACGACATTGGACGCGTGCACCATTAACGCCAATGCCGGCGTAAATGGCAACGCCGGTTTCTACTTCAATACCACGGCCCCTATGGCGAATTTTGTAATCATTGATGGATTCAAAATCGCCGGATCGAGCAGCGCTTCTTATGGACAGGGGGTCGAAGTATGGGATGGAAAATCGCCCGAAACCACCAATTCCGGTCATCACATATGGGTGCTCAACAACATTATCTTTGGCAATAGTCAAAGCGGCGTTCAGATGAACGACGGCGAGTATTTTTACGTGTTGCACAATACGATTTACGGCAACGCCAACTCAACCTGCGATGCGCAGGGGTCAGGCGTATCATTCGCAGTTTTGAAGGCGTTCAGCAGTTACACCCCGACCGGCGACGACCGGACGAATCCGAATTCCTTAATTGGTTCGTTTGTCACCGGGAGCACTTTCTTCCACAATGTCATCGAGTGGAACAATATCTATAACAACGCTCTTACAAAATGCGGCAACGCTGCGAATCCGTACGATACCGACGGCAACAATATCATCATAGATTCCAACCGCAGCGCGAACGGCGACATCATTGACTACGAAAACCCGACTTTGATTGCATTTAACCTGACCTATAACTCGGGCGGCGGCGGCATTCGTGTCTTCTTCTCAGAAGATGTTACCGTGGCGAACAATAGTTGCTACAATGCATATCTTGACCCATACGATTCCGGGTCGGATCGTGCGTGCATCAGTACGTCGAATAGCAGCACGAATACATTCATCAACAATATCGCAGTGGCAATTCCTGCTGCCCATTCAACCTGCGCCTATAACGCGCTCCCCTATGCGATGTGGAATAATCCGATCAACGGCTCGCTCGAAACATTGGACGACCCGGACGAGAAGCCTGACGTCTTTACAAATAATATCACCTATCTCGGTGGGTCGAATTGCCAGAGTGAGGTCGGGATGTGGAATGGCGATACGTACTCTTCGACCGCGAATAAAAAATCGACCAATCCAATGTGGGTCGACGTGGGCGGCGCCTCCACCGGAACGCAGGCCAGCCCGCCAGTCGGGGCGAACTTCGCGTTGCGGCCTGGTAGCCCCGCCATTGGCTACGGCATAACCGCAACCTACCTCCCGCCATACTCTGTCGATGTCGGGGCGTGCGCAAGCGCATTGGCGACTTGCCCGTAAAGTTCGTCTGAGACGGTCTCTGGCTCGAATGAGCTGGTGCTGGCGCCGCGGGATACCCGGCGCCAGCATTGTTATGAGCGGGCTCGACCGAGGCCGCATAAAATCGCGCCGTGTTCGCAAGCGCGTTTGACGGGCTGGACCTTCGGATAATCGAGGGCCGCCCGATTGGACGGAGCGATTATGCCCGCATCGCCTCAAGCAGCGGTGCGACGCCGAAGATCCAGTTCATTCTCTTCATGTTGTGTACCAGAGCATGAAGGTTTATCCCAGTTCGCACCTTTTCGAGGGTTTCGGCGAAAACGTGCGCGCTTCCCGTCCATGATTTTAGGGCGCGAAGGGATGCTCGACAGTCTGCCTGCGAATCAGCATGGCCTGAATATCAGGCGGCACTGAGGAAAGCTTCGGAGGGAGTCCGCGGCGGTCCCGTTCCGTCGACGTTTTCCGACACCTTCTGTTCGCCGGTCCAAATGAAGTCGTCGGTGAGATCGACATGCTCCCAGCCCAGCGGCGACGGATGCGACAGCGAGGAATAGGGGACGTCCTCGCCTTTGCGCAGCTTGGCCACGGCGCTTGAGGTCCGGAATGCGCGGCGCGAACTGGAAACCCGCCAGTGTGCAGAGCGCGAAGACATAATCGGAGTCGACTCCGCCATCCGTATGGCGTCGGCATGTTGCGACTTCGCTCCGGCGATAGAGCAAGGCGTCCAGCACGTGCAGCGCCTCGCTCGCCAACGATGCGATCAGCTTGCTGTAGAAAGGCGCGCAAGGATCCGGGAAGTGCACATAATCCTTGAACCCCGGCTTGTGGCCGTTATAGACGTTTGGGCGGGCGGCGTCGCGGCTTTCGCGTTGTCATGCGGTGACCAGGCCCGTCAGTTCGTCCAATGACGAACGGCGGATTGCATCGTGCGAGGTGAACCTCAGCTCCTCCTGACCAATCTTCCGGCGCGACATCCGACCGACCTCATGACGATTCCATCACCGCAGCGAATCACATCGCGCCACCGGTTCAACGCCTCCCGCGCACAGGTCTAATAACCCACGATTGCCACATCCTCGAGACTGGCAACGACAGCTTCCACTTCAATGCTAGCGCCCCAGCTCCCAAAACGCGAAAGGAACCATCCGCCGCTTGACCCACCGCCTGCGACGCGGGATTCATCGTCCACCCGGGTCAGTTCGAAGCGTAAATTAACATCATGCCGTTTCGCTGTTCTCTCCTGGACAATTTTCACCACAACCCGATGGACCTCTGTATATCGCGTCCGACGAAGTTCCAGTGAAGATCCAGGTCGAATCGCTTACTTTCGGGCGCTGGCCAAACCAATTGCGTGAGATCGCCTACGCGCTGCCTGAATGGCTTTTTCAGACATCAGCCCGGTGACGAAAAACATGGTTGTAATGATTTGAAAAGGCTCCATCAGCACGCTTTCACTGATGCCTATAAGAAAGAGCCCGCCGCACGCGAAAAACGTCGATATTGCCAACGCCTTTTTCGGTGTGCGCAAACATTTCGCCGCCACCTGAAGGTTCCTCGCCCACAAAAAGACGAAGAACGCCGTGCCGATAATCCCCGCGTTCAACAACATTTCCAAAATACCATTATGAGCCTGCGGCACATACCATTTTAATATATCAGAAATTTCAGCCGCCGCGGGATCGTTGGGTGACCAGAAGGCTGAGTATCCCCATCCAAGCCAGGGCTTTTGCGCAATGTCAGCGATAACATAAGCCCACAGATCCGTTCGTCCGGTCAACGTGGGATCCTTGCCGAGCAGTTCCAGAAGTGAATCGGGGAATAACGCGCCGAAGACCACGGCCGGCAGAAGAAAGACGACTGCGCCAGCCGCCATGATGCGCGAGGCGCCGCCTTTGCGGAAGAACACTATAATTCCATCTGCCGCGCAGAATGAAAATATCGTCATGAAGGATGTCGTCGATTTCGATAACGCGGCTGCGACCGCGAACAAAATCAACATTGCCACGTTACGCGAACGCCCGCTGATGCCGGCCCGTAAGCTGTAAAGGCTGGCGAACGCACCAGCCACCATGGCCTGACCAAGCATATTTTTGTGCGAGAAGATGCCGCGGAAATCGGAAGAGGCGCCCATCGAAATCGACGCGGCGCCTGGCGCGACGACGAGCAGCAGAAGCGAGGCTACGGCGGAAATGGCGCAAGTCCAGCCTAACGCATCCATGAACTCGTCAACGTCGAGCGCACTGGCGACCCCAATCGCGCCCACGACGGAAAACAGATACAGCATGCCGCGTCGCAGAGTGGTTGACGGATCGATCGACCATAGCGTTGAAATCAGCAAATAGCCTGCCGCCCCCAGCAAAAGAGCGCCGCCAGTCGAGATTCCCTTCGTCCTGCGAAGGCCCCAGATGAACAGCGCGAGGCTTGTCACGATCCATAGGAGGTTCAAGGCTGTGGTGAACTTGTCGCCGGCTTTTCCTTCCCATTCTCCATATGCAAGACGGTCGAAGATGCTAAACGCTTGCAACTCGATCAGCAGGTAAAGCGCTGATGCGAGGTAATACCAGCGGACCATGCTTCGAATCCCTTGATTTAAGACATCTTCTAGTCGGAAGAACCGATCCAAGTATCACGTGAGCCTAGCATTTTCCGCCGAGCCGTAAACCAGATCATCTCAGCGCATTTTGAGATTTTGCACCGCCGTCGGCCTCTCGACGCTCGTTTTCGGGGGAGGGGCTCGACAGCAAAATGACGGTGCCGCGATCGACCGGATCGTCACCGCCATTTCCGGCCCACAGGCAACAACGATCGCCTGCGGATGTCCACCAAGGAGCGTCCCGGGGTCTACATGCCGCACGGTTTCGTGATCAGTCCGGTGCTATAAACCAAATTCGATCCGCTGACGGAAACGTGAACAGCGCCCTTCAGCCATGTCGGAAAATATGGATCCGCTGTGCAAGGTCCCGGCGGCTGATATCCTTTTCCAGCTGCGGCGCCGCTTGGAGTCAAATTCGCGACAACTCCTGCCCCGATCATGCATGCGGTCGTCGTCGAATAGCCGGCGCAATTCGGTGCGGTCGTCGGCAGCCCAGCCGGGTTGGCGAAGCCCGGCGCCGCATATGTATTTGCGCCATATTTGTATCCGTTCCACGCGATGGCGCTGTCCGCTGAATCACAGACGGCGTCACACGTGGTCTGAAGGCTCTTCATGAAATTGGAAGTCACCGTGGTCGGATAAGGACCGCCGATCAAGGAGGCATAGACGTTTCCGCCCGTGTTATTTGCACTATTGCGCTTCGCATTCCCCGGCGTTTTGACTGAAGATTGAAGCAAATTGTTCGTAATTGTTATTGGCGAGGTCTTGGCATTTTGAATCGTAAGCTCACCCACTGTGCTCCCGGCATGACTTGGATCCTGGTAGTTCCCATACGCCGTATTATTGAATATAAGGATTGGCGGCGCAGACGTACTCTGGCTCTGAAATACCTGAATGCCGCTTGATCCATTTCCCCATGTGACGGTCTGTTCAATTACACCTTGCCCAGTGTAAGGATGCGCATCCCAAGTGTCGAAAATTATGCCTTCACCGTCACTGGTCGTCGACGCTCCGTTACAACCGGTAGCCGGATTGATATTTCTGTACGAAAATACCCCCCCGACGAATATGTGGGTTCCGGCGCTCTGGTCATAGCTTATCGGCCCTGCTACTGACACGCCGCTGTTGCACAGGCCCCAATTTGAACTCGCGCCATATGCAATTGCGCCAACCAGCGCCCATTGATCGACGCCTCCAAGCGATTGGCCGGCGTCGTTGGAATCAAATCCATTCTGCCAACATCCGCTAGCGATGTCATTGATGAAAGCGACGTGGTGAATTGGCGAGCCTTTCAGAGCGACTGCCTGGTAACAGGTATTGCCTGTCGAGCTGACAGCAAACCCGGTGACCGCCCAATTTGAACGATCGACGCGGAAACCGCTGCTGGCGCCAGTCGCGGCAATCGTACAGGCAAACGGGGTCGCGCATACGATGTTCGCAAAATAAACTCCACCAGTTCCATCAATGCCGCCGCTCGTTGAAGGACAGCTTGATACAGTTCCCCATTTTCCTTGCTCGAAGGGGCTGGGATTTCCGGAATACGCCCCTGCCGCCGCGACGATGACGTCTCCGCACGCGACCGGATGGTTCGGAGACGCCCAAGGACCGCAATTCGTCCCGCACGTTGTAGCGGAAGTACCATTGTTGCTATCATTGCCAGTTGGAGAAATGTAATATTTGTGGAGCGGAATGAAGGAGGCTGCGCCGCTGCTCGCGGCTGCGCCGCTGCTCGCGGCGGCGATGGATGCCGTGGGAGCGCTGGTCGCGGCCGTCGCGCCATTAGCGCCGGTCGCCGTTACCGTCGCTGCGAGCGCGTGCCCGACGTCGGTCGCGACCGGCGTATACGTCGATGTCGTCGCGCCCACGATAGCCGCGCCATTGCCGGCCCATTGATACGCGAATGAAACCGCGCCCGTCCAGGTTCCGGTCGAGGACGTAAGCACTTTGCCGACCTGCGCGGTACCGCTGATTACCGGCAACTGGCTGACAGCCGGCGCCGCAACATTGGTCGTTGAAACATTAAAGGACGTCGACGCGTAGGCGCGCGCAGGAACTTGCCACTGTGGATTATACACGCCGAGCGTGAGGGTCTTGGCTCCAACCGCCGTGCCTGTAGGCACTGTCCAGCTATATTTCGCGGTCACCGGGATCCCGGCGGTAAACGACGTCGCGACGACGCGGTCGAGGCCTGGAACCGAAAACTCGACAGGGTAATTCGAGGCGTCAGCGCTGGCGGTCATGGTGGCGCTGAAAACCACGGTTTGGCCAGGTTGCACAACCGCTGGCGTCGCCGTCAATGCGTTCACGGTGACGGTCTGCGCATAAGCCGTCGCCAAGGGAAGCATGATCAAGCCGGAGAGCACGGCTGATCGCATAGCATATCCAACTGGACGGGCAAAGCATTCTCCGACGAAGAAGAGCATGCTGCGTCCGCGTGCTCTCGCTGAACTGCGCGGCGGGGCCGCGCCCCTGGGCTCCGCAAACATTGCGCTGTAGACTGACATTTAAGCCTCCGTCAGGAATGTAGTACGGGCAATGCGAATAGATATACAGATATGCATTCGAGCGGAAAAAAGGCCGTTAATAATATTCGTACAATTTAGATAGTTATAAAGCTTCGCTATGCTTTTTAAGAAGACAGCTATTGGCGTCATTGTCGAAGCGTTGCATGAACAATTGCCAATTAATTTATGAAATATCATAGCTGTTCTAGATATTATTTGATATTCAAATATAGATTTTTCAACGCATCCCTTTAACCTCTCAAAGATGTCGCCCGCCGGGGTCGAGCGGCCTCGAAACGAATGGCGTGATCTGTCCGCCTCGGTCAAAAATGAGCGATGGCGTTGGAAAAATGCGGCCTCTTCCGAAAACTCGAACCTGGGAGCTGTGAATGATAGTTGCCGCGGAGCGCATGCCGCTCCGCTGTCTTGGCGCAGGCCTCCGCCGCCAATACAAACCCATGAGGCCTCGAAATTGGGAAGCGGCACGTTCAACCCCTTGTTAGCGGTCCCCCGGCGCCGCGCCCGCTTGGACGCGCATGCAGGCCAGAGCTTGACTTTGAGAGATCATCGACTCAAAAAATGGTTGAATTATGTAAACAGAAAATTGGAAAATTGACTTTTTAGGATGACGATGCCATTCCGTATTGTCAAATATCCGTCGCATTAGAAGACGTATTATTTCACTTACTGTTTCAGATGATGCGCCATTACGGCCGATCCTGTTCGCGTACGACATTTAATAACAATGTAATATGATGTTGTAATGTATGTGTATATTTTACATATGTTTGTAATATATTGCACACTGTGGTATATATTGTTACATTTGACACTCTTACTGCGGGATATACATTTATATATACGATAATGTCAGCTACTTCTGAGGTTGACCTACACTTCGTCGTTGTTTTCCCTGCACACAATACTTACAACATATTTTCACAACGCCCTTGCGCATTAAACGGTCTGCATATGTGTATTTCCTCAAAGGAAAAAGTGCTTCCTACTGAAACGTGTGATCGGGAAAAGCTCCGCCTGAAACGACAGCCGCGCGAACGGTCGTTTGTAGCATTGCTCAAAGCCGCGGAGTGAATAATGATAACAATCAATATATCACGCGCAATCATATTTTTCCGCATAGTTATACGTGCTTATGAGACCTGTCCGCGGGAGGCTTCGAACCGGTGGCGCGATGTGATCCACTGCGGTGATAGAATCATCACGAGCCGGGTCGGATGTCGCGTCGGAAGATTGGTCGGGAGGAGCCGAGGTACACGTCGCAGGATGCAACCCAGCGTTCGTCATTGGACGAGCTGATGGGCCGGATCGGCAGGGCTTTTGTCGGGCAACAACTCGACGACATCCATTCCGCCGCCAAGGGCGAGCCGGCTTGGCCGCCTCTAGCCTTATCCAAAGGCCCTGCCGATCGCGGTTTGGTGTGACTTATCCGACGTGACACGCCCGCGCCTCTTCCAGTCGCCGGGCCTCATTGAGGCGCTTCCGAAACCATGCGCCGGAACCCCGCCAACAACAGTTGGCGACAAAACCTCTCCTACCGCCCCGGCCCCGAGGCGGCGATTTGCCTACCGGCGCCATATTCTCTGTCTCCGCCTCCGAGCGTCTTGTACAGCGTCACGCGATTCGTCAGGCCCGTTAGGCGAATGGTGATCAGCGTCTGCTGCGAAGTGTAGAGCGATTGCTGCGCGGTCAGAACCGCGAGATAGCTATCTATCCCGCCGCGGAAACGCGCCTGCGCCAAGCGATAGGAATCGGCGTTCGCCGCGACCAGCGCCTGCTGCGCCGAGAGCTGTGCGCTGATCGTGCCTGCAACGGCGAGCGCGTCGGCGACTTCCTTGAAGGCAGACTGGATCGACTTCTCGTATTGGGCGACGGCGATGCTGCGCTGCGCCTCAGAGGCATGAAGATTTGCGAGGTTATTGCCGCCGTCGAAGATGGGCAGGTTGACTTGCGGCGCGAACACCCAGGCGCCGGACCCCGCCCTGAAAAGATGCGTCAAGGCGGCGCTCGACGCTCCTCCATTTGCCGTCAGCGTCACGCTCGGGAAGAAGGCCGCGCGCGCCGCGCCGATGTCGGCATTGGCGGCTTTGAGCGTGTGCTCGGCCTCGACGATGTCGGGCCGTCGCAAAAGCACGTCCGAGGGGATCGCGGCGCGGATGCGCGGCGCCGCTGTAACAGAATGCAAGGAAGAGTCGCTCAGCAACGCCAGTGGAACAGGTGCGCCGATCACGAGCGTCAGCGTGTTCTGATCCAGCGCGACCTGACGGGTGTAGAGCGACACATCCGCGCGCGCGCTCTCGACAGACGTGCGGGCTTGTGCGACCGCGAGCGCGGTGCCGGTTCCGGCATTCGTGGTTTTTTCCGTGAGAGACAGGGAAGCCTGCTGACTGGCCAGAGTGACTTCGGCGGTTTGCAACCGTTCCCGATCAGCGAGAAGCGCAAGATAATCTGTGGCGATCTCGGCGACGAGCGAGAGATAGGCGGAGCGCTGCGCGTCCTGCGTCGCGAGATAGGTCTCAAGCGCCTCATTCGTCAGGCTCTGAACCTTGCCGAAGAAGTCAACCTCATAGGAGCTCAATCCCGCGTTGAGGCCATAGGTCCCAGCCGTAACGGGCGAGGAGGCGCCCGCGACATCGGCCGGCGTGCGCGTGGTGTTTCCGCTGCCTTGCAGCGCGATGGTCGGGAACAGCTGCGCCTCCTGACCCGCGTATTGCGCTCGCGATTTCTGGATGTTGAGCGCGGTTACGCGAAGATCACGATTATTGTCGAGTCCGAGCGCAATCAGGTCCTTGAGGCGCGCATCGCCGAAGAACTCGCGCCAGCCGAGATCGGCGACGCGCGAGGCCTCGCCGCCCCGATCGGTTTTGTTGTAGGCGGGGCCCGCCGGCCAGCTCTCGGATACAGGCAGGGCTGGGCGCAAATATTCGGGCGCGAGCGAGCAGCCGGCCAGGAGCGCAGCGGCCAGGGCCGTCGCCATCCCACGTGTCGTCGTCATGTCAATGGCCTTCGGCGGTGGAGCTGGGAGCGAATGACGAGACCGCGGGCGCGTCCGCAGCGGATTGGCGGGACTTCCGGCCGAAGGCGCGCATCACGACCACGAAGAACATCGGCACGAAGAAAATGCCGAGAAAGGTCGCCGCGATCATGCCGCCGATGACGCCGACGCCGATCGCGTTCTGCGCGCCAGAGCCCGCGCCATTGCTGAGCGCCAGAGGCGCAACGCCGAGGACGAAGGCGAGTGAGGTCATGATAATCGGACGCAGCCGCTGGCGGGCCGCGTCGAGCGTCGCCTCGACGAGATCCGTCCCCGCCTCATATCGGTCTTTGGCGAATTCGACGATCAGGATCGCGTTTTTGGCGGAGAGCCCAATGATCGTGAGGAGGCCAACCTGGAAATAAATATCGTTCGATAGCCCCCAGCCGGTCGCGGCGAGGACCGAACCCGCGACGCCAAGAGGCACGACGAGCATCACGGCGATCGGGATCGTCCAGCTTTCGTAGAGCGCCGCGAGACAGAGGAAAACCACGAGAAGGGAGATCGCGTAGAGCGCGGGCGCCTGCGATCCTGAGAGCCGCTCCTGGTAGGAAAGGCCTGTCCAGCCGACGCCGAAGCCCGGCGGCAGCTTGGCGGCGATGTCCTCGATCGCCTGCATGGCGTTGCCGGTGCTGCCGCCTGGTGGCGCGGAGCCCTGTATTTCGACCGCCCCGACGCCATTGTAGCGTTCGAGCCGCGCCGGGCCAAACGCCCATTCGCCGCGAGCGAAAGCAGAGAAGGGAACCATCCCCCCCGCGCCATTGCGCACGAACCACTTGGAGATATCCTCGGGCAACATGCGGAAGGGCGCGTCCGCCTGGACATAGACCTTCTTGATGCGACTGCGATCGACAAAATCATTTACATAGGTTCCGCCCCAGGCGTAGCTCATCAAATTGCTGATGTCGCTCAAGGCGACGCCGAGCGCGCCCGCCTTCGGCTGATCGATCGAAATGCTGTATTGCGGCGTATCCTCCTGTCCGTTCGGGCGGACCGCCATCAGGCGCGGATCCTGCGCCGCAAGGCCGAGAAGCTGGTTACGAGCGGCGATAAGCGCGTCATGGCCGTTCGCCGCGCGATCCTGCAAGAAGAGATCGAAGCCCGAGGCATTGCCCAGTTCGAGGATCGCGGGCGGCGGAAATGTGAAGGCCATGGCGTCGCGGATGCGGGAAAGCGCGCCCATCGCTCGTCCGGCGATGGCTTGGGCGCGCAACGCGGGATTCTTGCGCTCGTCCCAATCCTTCAACTTGATGAAAGCCATGCCGACGTTCTGCCCTTGCCCGGCGAAACTGAAGCCGCGCACGTCGAAAACGGATTCGACGGCGTCTTTTTCTGCGTTGAGGAAATAGTCCTCAACCTGTTTCAGCACGGCCTCAGTCCGCTCGGCGGTGGCTCCAACAGGCAGGACGACCTGACTGAACAGGATGCCCTGGTCTTCTTCAGGAACAAAGGAGGAGGGCAGACGGACGAAGAGATAGCCAAGGCAGGCGACGATCAGCACATAGGCGAGAGCAAAGCCGAGCCAGCGCCGGACGACGACGCCGGACGCCCGCCGATAGGCATGGGCGCTGGCGTCGAAGGATCGGTTGAACCAACCAAAGAAGCCTCTCCGTTCCGCATGGGCGTGCTCGACGGGCTTCAGAAGCGTCGCGCATAAAGCGGGGGTCAAGACGAGCGCGACGAGCACGGACAAAGCCATCGCCGAGACCATGGTCACGGAAAACTGCCGGTAGATCACGCCGGTCGAGCCGCCGAAAAAAGCCATCGGTACGAACACGGCCGACAGCACGAGCGCGATGCCGACGAGCGCGCCGGTGATCTCGCCCATCGATTTGCGAGTCGCTTCGACCGGAGAGAGCTTTGTTTCGGCCATCACGCGTTCGACATTTTCGACGACCACAATTGCGTCATCGACCAGAAGTCCGATTGCAAGCACCATGGCGAACATGGTGAGCGTATTGATCGAATAGCCGACGGCCTCGAGCACGCCGAACGTGCCGAGCAGCACGACCGGCACCGCGATGGTGGGGATCAGTGTCGCGCGGAAGTTCTGTAGGAAAATATACATGACGAGGAAGACGAGGACGATCGCCTCGAGCAGGGTCTTCACCACCTCCTCGATCGACAGGCGTACGAAGGGCGTCGTGTCGAAAGGGTAGACGACCCGCATCCCGATGGGAAAATTCGGCGCCAGCTCGCCGATGCGCTCTTTCACCATTTTGGCCGTATCGAGCGCGTTGGCGCCTGTCGCGAGCTTTATGGCGATGGCCGTGGAGGGCTTGCCATTGTAGCGCGACGAGGTGTCGTAAGTCTCAGCGCCAAGCTCGACGCGCGCAACATCCTGTAGCCGGACATTGGAGCCGTCGGTGCTGGTCTTGAGAAGGATTTGCCGGAATTGGTCGGCGGTTTGAAAGCGGGTTTGCGCTGTAACGGTCGCGTTGAGGCGTTGACCGGCGATCGATGGAACGCCGCCGAGCTGCCCTGCGGAGACTTGGATATTTTGCGCCTTGATCGCATTGACGACGTCGATTGGCGTCAAGGCGAAATTGTCGAGTCGGTTGGGATCGAGCCAAATCCGCATCGCGTATTGCGCGCCGAAGACAGTGATGTCGCCGACGCCCTCGATACGGCTGATCGCATCCTTAAGATTTGCGGTCACATAGTCGCCAAGGTCGATGCTCGACATGCTTCCGTCTTCGGAAATGAACCCGACGACGAGCACGAAGCTCGCCGCGGATTTGGTGACGGTGACGCCCTGATTCTGGACTTCCTGGGGCAAAAGCGGCGTCGCGAGCTGCAGCTTGTTTTGCACCTGAACCTGAGCGATATCGGCATCCGTACCCGCGTTGAAGGTCACTGTGATCGTGACACTGCCAGTCGAGTCGCTCGTCGAGGACATGTAGAGCAGATTGTCGACGCCGGTCATGTTCTGTTCGATCACTTGCGTAACCGAATTCTCGACGATCTTCGCCGACGCGCCGGGATAATTGGCTGTGATCGCGATCGCGGGTGGCGCGATTGTCGGATATTGGGCGATTGGCAACCGGAGGATGGCGAGGCCGCCGGCGAGCATGATCACAATAGCGATCACCCAGGCGAAGATCGGCCTGTCGATGAAGAAACGCGACATTTCAGATCAATCCTTGGTGGGGAGAGCGGCCGTCCGGCTTTGCGGAAAGCGAGCCGGTCCCGCGTCAGCCGCGAGTGCCGCGACGCCATCCTTCACCGCGACCTTGACGGGAGAACCGGGGCGAACGCGCTGAAGCCCTTCGACGATCAACTGATCGCCATCCGCGGCGCCGTCGGTCACGAGCCACTTGTCGCCGATGGCGCGCGCGATCTTGAGGGCGCGGCGCTGCGCCTTGCCGCCAGCGTCGACGAAAAATGCGATGGGCTCGCCGCGTTGATCGCGGGTCACGCCCTGCTGCGGCAACAAAATCGCGTTTTCGTTTACGCCCTGCTGGATGTCGGCGCGGACATACATGCCGGGAAGCAGCTCGGTTTTTGGATTGGGAAAGACAGCGCGCAGGGTGATCGAGCCGGTGCCCTGATCGACGGTCACCT